>UMBX01026918.1_pt1 | contig 44258 bp, 63 predicted proteins | sample 1964081 | NCBI WGS metagenome assembly UMBX01 (sample SAMEA4835952, study PRJEB28245) | human gut metagenome | biome: gut microbiome; material: fecal sample | place: Denmark | collected 2008
AATTTTTTTGAGACATTTTCCTAAACTATTGACACTTTTATAAACTTCTTTTGAACATTTTTTCTAATTCGTAAATAGTAAATTCAATAATTGTTGGTCTACCATGGGGGCAGTTAAATGGGTTATTGCAGTTTCTTAGTTGAGAGATAATACTTTCCATATCTTCTTTTGTTATTCTGGTATTTGCTTTAACACTTGCCTTACAGGCTATCGTAGCAGCTAAGTGATCTCTAAATTTAGCTAAATCAAAGTGGTTTTCTTCTTTGATGATTTGTTCCATGATATTTTTTAATATTCCTTCTGCGTTATTTTTGGGAAACCATGTAGGATGTGAAGTTACTCGGAATGCACTAGTACCAAATTCTTCTATTTTAATATTTAATTCTTCTAAGATATGAATATTTTTTTTGATGAGTAAGAATTCGTTCATTGGTAATTCTATTACAATAGGAATTAGTGTATCAATGGAATTTTTGCTTGGATGAGAAAGGAGATAAGAATATTTTTCATAATTAATTCTTTCTTGTGCAGCATGTTGATCAATTAAATATACCCCTTTTTCATTTTCACAGACAATATAAGTTCCTAATGCTAATCCAACAGGATATAATTCAGGAAGTTTATCTTTATCTGATTGGATTTCTTCTATATAAGTATTATTTTCTACATTAGTTAATTCTTCTAATTCTTCATTTTCTATTTCTTTGAAGTTAATAAGATTAGATAATCTGTTTTTGTAATCATTGTCTACGCTATCTTCTTTCACTAAATTTCTTTCTAAGTTTAGGGATAAATTTTGATATTTTGAAGGTATCTCTTCTTTTTTTTGTTCAATTTTTGGGATAAGTAATTTTTTTTGAATAGTTGTAGTAATCATATTGTGAATTAATTCTTTTAAATCTTCAAAGTTTCCAAACTTAATATCTAATTTAGATGGATGAACATTTACATCAATTAAGGATGGATCTGTTTGGATAATTAGGATGGTAATGGGATATCTAGTATCTTCTTTGAAACTACTGTAAGAATCATTAATGATTTTGTTTAAGGCGGCGTTTTTAATTACTCGGCCATTTACAATGGTTGTCATATAATTTCTACTAGCACGATTAATTTCTGGCATAGAGATATATCCTTCTATACTATAATCTTCATTTGCTGCTTTAACTGGAAGCATTTTTTTGGTAATGTCAATGCCGTAAATTGCTTTAATTACTTTTAATAAATTTCCTGAACCATCGGTATTTAATAGTTCTTTTTCATCATTGATTAATAAAAATTTTACTTTATTGTAAGATAAGGCCATTTTATTTACATAATCCGTAATTGCGGCTAATTCTGAATAAATACTTGATAAATGTTTTAATCTTGCTGGTGTGTTATAAAATAAGTTACTTACTGTAATACTAGTTCCTGTTCTTTCTTCTGCTTTGGCATTTTCTAAAAGATGTCCTCCTTTAATGTGAATTAATGTTCCTTTTTCATTTTGACAAGTTTTCAATATGACTTCGCTGACGGAAGCGATTGAGGGTAATGCCTCACCTCTAAATCCTAATGACGAGATATGAAATAAGTCATCTGCATCATATAGTTTGCTTGTAGCATGGCGTTGAAAGGCTAATTCTGCATCTTCTTTATCCATTCCTATTCCATTGTCAATTACTTTAATTTCACGAATTCCAGCTTCTTTTAGTTCTATTTTGATTTCTGTTGCCTTAGCGTCAATAGCGTTTTCTACTAATTCCTTTACGATAGAAACGCATTTTTCTACTACTTCTCCTGCTGCTATTTTATTGGCTAGTAATTCAGACATTACTTTTATTTTGCTCAAAATACTTCACTCTTCTTTCTGTTTCTATGTTAATTATACCAAATTAAAGATTGCTTCTCAAGAAAAAAGACAAGTAATTTTTACTCATTACTTGTCTTGTTCAGTTTTATCTTTTTTTAAACTTTCACTTAGGGTTACTCCTAATGAAGCAATATTTTGTAAATCTGATGGAATAATAATTTTAGTTGCTTTTCCATCTGCTACTTTTCCTAATGCATCTAAACTTTTTAGTGCAATTACTGATTTATCTGCTTTTGCTTCTTTTAGTAATTTTATTCCTTCTGCTTCTGCTTGTTTTAATTTTAATAGAGCTTCTGCTTCTCCTTCGGCCATTTTAATTTTTGATTGTTTATTTGCCTCTGCTCTTAATATTGCACTTTCTTTCTCTCCTTCTGCAATTAGGACACTAGATTTTTTCTCTCCTTCTGCTTGAAGAATTTTTTCTCTTCTTTCTCTTTCTGCACGCATTTGTTTTTCCATAGCTTCTTGGATATCTCTTGGGGGTATAATATTTTTAACTTCTACACGATTGACTTTAATTCCCCATGGATCAGTTGCTTCATCTAGGATTGCTCTCATCTTTGTATTAATAATATCTCTTGATGTTAGGGTTTGATCTAATTCTAGTTCTCCAATTAGATTTCTAAGTGTTGTTGCAGTTAGATTTTCAATTGCACTAATTGGATTTTCCACTCCATAGGTATATAATTTTGCATCAGTAATTTGAAAATAAACTACAGTATCAATTTGCATGGTTACATTATCTTTGGTAATTACTGGTTGTGGCGCGAAATCTTTTACGATTTCTTTTAATGTTACTGCTCCTGCTACTCTATCAATAAAGGGGATTAGAAAATGTAATCCATTTCCCCATGTTTGGTAATATGAACCAATTCTTTCTACAACATAACTTTTTGCTTGTGGAACTATTTTTATACAAGGTATGATAAAAATAGCAACAAGTACTAATATAATAATAAATATCGGCATTTTTTATTCCTCCCACTCTTCTACTTCTAATTTAACGCCTTTCATTTTAAGTACTTTTACCGTACTTCCTTTTGGTAAGTTTTTGCTAGAGATAGCAGACCATCTTTTCCCGTCTACTTTTACTTCTCCTACTTCCATTTTTTTGATTTCCTCAGTTACTATTCCTTTCATTCCAATTACTCTGTCTAAATTGGTTTTTTCTTTTCTTTTCAATAATTTCTTTTCTATATTTTCTTTTGTTAATAACATTAAGATGATTCCTCCTACGACAAAGATACCAAATTGAAGGACAAAATTATCGGTAAAGAATGAAAGAATTAGGGAGCATAATCCACTGATAACAAACCAAATACTTACCAAATTGATTGTTATCGCTTCTAATATTCCTAAAAAAATAATGAGTACTAACCAAAAATAAAACATACTTCCCTCCTATCAGTTCTATTGTATCATAAAAAATTCATTTCGTTATCTGTTTTTGCTAATTTTTTTATGATACTCATATCAATTTCATTTAGTTCATTTAAAATTGCTTGATGAGGAAGAAAATGTTCAAAATAAATATCTTTATTTCCATAATAATCTTCTAATTTATTGATGTCATTTACTATTTCCCAATTTGACTTTTCCACAATTCCACTTGCATCATAAACTTGTTCTTGGTAAAGAAAGGCAATATGATTTTTTTCTTCATTGAGTACGTATTGTCCCTCCGGGTAATAATGTTTTAATACTTTGGCTAATTCTAGACATCCTCCGTTTAAAAAATAATACTTTATTGATACTGGAGATAAATATTGATAAAATTCATCGCTGACTAAATCTAAAATAAATCTAATAAAATACTCCATAATTACATCCTCTCTTTTTATTTTACGATTGATCCAATTTTTTCTCCTGTTAATGCTTTTTTGAGATTTTCTACTTTATTGATATTAAAAACTTGGATAGGTAGATTGCTTTCTAGACATAGAGAAACCGCGGTTAAATCCATTACTTTTAATTTTTTCTGTATTACTTCTAGATGACTAATCTCTTGGATGATTTCATAGTCATCATATTTTCTTGGATCTTTATCATAAATGTAATCTACATTGGTTGCTTTTAGTAATATATCTGCTTTTATCTCTATTGCACGAAGAGCTGCTGCTGTATCAGTGGAGAAAAAGGGAGAACCAGTTCCTGCACCAAAGATTAGTACACGTTTTTTTTCTAAATGTTTTAATGCACGTGCTCGAATAAATAATTCTGCGATTTGTCTCATTTCAATACTGGTTTGTACTCTAGATTCTACTCCTACTTGAAGAAGGGCATCATTTAGAGCAAGGGCATTCATGGTAGTTGCTAACATGCCTATATAATCTGCTGTTACAGAGTCCATCTGGGTATTGCTTCTTCCTCTCCAAAAGTTTCCTCCTCCTACTACAATGGCTAGTTCAAGATTAGTATTATTCATTACTTCTTTAATTGTTTCTGCAATTTCTAATAATTTGTGATAATTAATTCCTGTTCCGTTATCTTTTGCAAGAGACTCTCCACTTAATTTAAGTAATATTCGTTTATTTTTCATCTTTTTCCTCCACTTTTTTTAAGATAAAGTATTTACAATCTACGGCACAATTTTCTTTTAAATAAACTTCTAGATTGTTATAGTTATTAATTGGTTTTACTTTTTTATTTTTTTGATCATAGAAGCCTTTTAATCGAAGTTTATTATAAGCAATATCTCCTACAATATAATCATATGGTTCAAAGTAAGAAGTATATCTTTCTTTAACAACTTCTTCTTGAAAAGCTTCTTTATAATTTTTGATTAATTCATATTGATTGTTCTCCATTACAATTTTTTTCATCAAAACACTCCTTTCATTTATTTTTTTAAATATGAAATCTTTTCTTTTGGTTTCATCTTTAAAATTTGTTTCATGATTTTGAAGTATTATATCATAATAAAGAAAAGGAAAATACCCTTAAAAGATATTTTCTTATTTTTAAGATACTCCAATACCATAAGTGATAACAAAATAAGTAATTACTCCTCCTACGATAAAAATCATTAAGAATAGTAAAATAATTTTTAAAATACTACTTTTTTGATTTAATTCTGAAAAGTCGTCATCAACTTGCATGAAATCTTTTTTAGAAAACTCATATGAGCTGGTAAAAAAATCGTCATTTACTGGGGCTACAGATGGTTTTATAATATCAATATCACTATTATCTTTTTCAAAAGTAATTGCTGGTGTTTCTTTTTGATGTGAGGTTACTTCTTCTTCATGAATTGGTTTTGTAATAATCGTATTTCCTGTTGGTTTTAAATCAGAAAATAAATCTAGTGATAAATCTTCTTGTGGTTCTTCTTGATTTTCTTCTTGGGCTAGATTTTGATATTTAAGTTCTCTTGTCATTGATAAATCGTTTTCTAAGGAATCTGATTGGGATTGAGAGGTTTGTTCTTCTTCATGATTTAAATCGACAATATTTTCGTTATTTTGGTAATCTTGATAACTTTTACTAGCTTTTTTTAATTCTTCTAAAGATAATTCTGTACTTTGAAGAGTATTTAAAATTTGTTTATTAACTTTAGGGATTGATTGAGTAGTTTCTTTTAATTTATCGTTTTCATATTTTGCTTTTTCTAAAATTTTGTTAATGTCATATACTTTTTGTTCATCAATATTTCTTTTCCTTTGCTCGATAATATTTAGATTTTCTTTGATGGGGTTATCGTTCTGTTTTCCTTCGGATAATACTAACTCCTTTAATTTAGCCATATCGATTTCATCAGTATTATCTTCTAATGGTAAGTTATCTAAATCATTATATTTTCCATAGACTTCTTTATATAATTTTTTATTTCTACTACTTCTTGTGGAAGGAATGCTATCTATGTTGTTTTCTGTGTAGTATCTATCGCTTCTACTATCCATATTGCCACCTCTTACTTTTCTTTATCATACCATACTTTTGGTGAAATTAAAATATTTTTATTGCTTTTTCTAAAATTAATTGCTATGATAAATAGGAAAAGGAGGAAATAAAAATGTGTGTTAAACTTGACCGTGAAAAATGTATTGGATGTGGAAGTTGTGTTTCCTTAACTGATCAGAAAATATTTGATTTTGATGATGAAGGAAAAGCTTATGTTGTTTCTGAAAAAATTGCTGATGAGGATATGGATACTGTGAAGAATGCTATTGATTATTGTCCAACTTCTGCTATTTATTTTGAATCAGAAAAATAAATTTAAAAAACTTCTAAAGATTGTGTTTTCAAGAATTTTGACTTGCCTAAGTTCAATTCTTTTTTTTAGTATTTTTTATTTATGGAACTTTATCATAACCTGATCCTCCCCAAGGATTACATCTTAAAATTCTTTTTATTGCTAAATACCATCCCTTAAAAAAACCATATCTTTCGATGGCTTCTAGGGCATAATTAGAACAAGTGGGATAAAATCTGCAATTGTTGTGCCACGGTCCAGGAATTTTTTGATAAATTCTAATTAGAAGACATGATATTTTTTTTAACATTGGTTTGCTTTTTCATTAATTTCTTTAGAGAAGTTTCCATTCTCAAAAATTACTACTTCTTTATTTTGATCAGTTGTTGCGATAATAGATAAATCAGATGTTCCAATCATGAAATCTACATGAATTTTGGAAGAATTAATTCCTTGTTTTGTTAATTCTTCTTTGGAAGTGTTTAATCCATCTTTTAGACATTCAGCAAATCCTGCACCTAAAGCTAAATGGCAACTTGCATTTTCATCAATTAAAGTGGTTCCGAAGGTAATATTTAAATTAGAAATTGGACTGTTGTATTCTACAAGGGCACATTCTCCTAGGTAACAACTTGTATCATCGCCTTCTATAATTGCTTTTAGAATTTCTTTTCCCACTTTTGCATCATAATCCACTGCTCTTCCTTCGACAAATTTAATCCAGAATTCATCTACTTTTTTCCCATTATAATATAAAGGTTTAGCATTATAAACGATTCCTTCTGTTTTTCTGTAGTCTGGACTGGCAAAAACTTCATATGATGGCATATTTACAATTACTTTTTGATCTTTAGCACTGGAAAATTGGTAATTTTTAGGTAAATATACATCCAGTGATGTTCCTAATGAATTTTGATAATGTAATTTTGTTAAGTTTAAATGATTTAAAACATTCATTAATTTTTGAATTTTATTTAGGTGGTTATCCCAACAATCTAAAGGATTTTCTTTTTCTAACATACAAGTTGTAAAAATTGCCTGTTTTAGTTTTTCTTCACTATTTTCTTCATTATTAAATACAGATTTTGCCCATTCTTTTCCAGGATATGCTGCTATACACCAAGAAAGGGTACATTTTTCTACCATTTTACGATAGATAGGTCTCGTTTCTCTTTTTCTTTTTGCTGCTAAGGCAATTAAGTTATCAGGAATATCTTCCATTAAATTGGGATACTCTGTTTCCATAATAAGAAAACTAGCATTTTTTTTGGCATATTCATCCCAAATACTACTATCAAAATATTTACTTTCTAAAATACTTTTTTCTGTGCTTTCCTTTAATAAACTGTGAGTTTTGTAGATATCTTCACAATCTAAATATATTTCTGATATTCCTTTATCTTTTGCTTTTTTGATTAATTTTTGAATAAAGTTATCAATTTCTTTTTGATAATGAATAAAAAGAATTTTACTTTGTTTATCTATACATTTTTCTAGTAATAGTTCTATATATTTTTCTTCCATGTTATATCACCTCTATTATTTTATCATACTTTTTTGGTTTAGGATATAATTTGCGTTAATGTTGTGTCCTTATCCTTATAAAGGGTTAACATTTCTAATACTATTTTTTTTAATTCTTCTTGATTTGTTGTAGATATCATTTTTTTATCATATTCTTTTATCTTATTGTTTAAAGTTTTATCTTTAGAATAATATTCGCTTACTATGACTTCATCTTGATAAGTACTTTTAATTTTTTCAATGTTTTCTTTATTTTCTGTTAGGCCTATGATTGATTTGAATAATCCATCTTGATCTTTGTAGTAAATATAATTACTAATTGAGGTATTGTGAACCATGCTATCGTATGATTGATATGCTCCAGCTTGAATTAAATATATTTTTTCTCCTGTGATATCTGTTTCTAATTTTTTATCATAGATTTGATAAATTAATTTGCCACATATTGCTCCGCAAATGACAGATAAAAAAATAGGAGTTACTACTTTTTTGATTTTCTTTAACATTTTTATCACCAATTAAAGTATACTTCTATTTTTGTTCTTTTTTTGTCGATTATTATTTTTATTTCTATTTTTATTATTCTATTATATATGGATCACTATAAGTTCCACTTCCTTCAGTAACTTTAACTGTTGATCTTAGGCGTAAAACTGGACGAATTCCACTTGCATTAGATGATTGTATGCTTGAAACACTTGTTTCACTAGGACTCCAAAGAAATATTTGGGTAGTATTACCAAATACACTATTATTTTTTACATATTCTGGGGGAGTATGTGTGGCAAACCAATAATAACTTCCGTTATTGATTAAATCATTATTTTTGTAATTTTCAGGATTTTGAAGATCATTGTTATCAATTAAAGTCATTCCAGTTATTTGCTGAAAATCTTCAATATTGATATTCCGAGAATTATTATTATTACATTTACCTTCGTATGAGAAGTTAGAGTTACAATAATTTAAAGCCAGTGAATTTAAATTATTTAAGTGATTTATGCTATTGGTAGTTGTATCATGAATTTGTGGATTACAACTAGTAAAGTGTTGAGTATTATTTTCTGTACATATACATTCAGGAGAACCAGCACTTATCAAATAGACTGTTTGTTCTTTAATATAATCTATTCTCCAACCACTTGAACTATTTGCATTGCGACCATCACATAATTCACCTGAACATCCATTGTTACCAGTATATTTAACATAAGTGCCTTTTTTCTTTTTGTTCAAATAAGCACTATTATCTTAAGTGCTATTATCTTCAATGAGTGTTTTTGCAGCAGTTTTTGCTAAGAGTTTGATGCTATAATCATCATTAGTGTACATTGATTCTAGTATAATTTTAATTGTTATTATATTTTCATTTTCGTTATTGATTTTTATTTCTTTAAATAATAAAGATTTTTGTAAGTTTTTCTGATAGTAGGAACTGTCATTTTTGTCGAAAGAACCATCATTGTTAAGTTTTCCATATGTTATTGTTACTTCTTTATTTTCTGGATTATTGATTTGGATTTTTCTTTTTTCTTCTGTTCCGCTAGATTGGGTTGTTAAAATTACTTCATTATTTTCGCTTTTTTCGATTTTGGTAATGACTTGTTTATCTAAATCATTCATTATATTTTTAGTGATTGCTATTTTATCTGAGGAATAACTAATGGATTGATAGATATCCTCATCTTTATTTTTAAATTGATAAGTAAGATTTAATAGGTATAAGGCAATACTCATTGCTAATACTGATGCTAAAACAATTTCTACTAACATATATCCTTTTTTATTTAATTTCATTATTTATCCCCCTACTCGATTGGAATACTAGCATAATAATTTTTTTTATTATTTTCTATTTCTGTTATTACTATGTATGTGTAATGATTAGAATCTGTTCCAACGTTGGCATCCTTAATGTTATAATAATTAACAATATAATCTATATAGTCTTTAAATGTTTCATTAGTTAAATCTTTTTTCTTCTTTTCTAGAACATTTTCATCATAATAAGTAAATATCATGTTTTTTATTTGATATAAATTTTGTAAAGTTGTACAAAAATTATTTTTATTGATATAATTACTTTCTTCAGAATTACAATTGCCATCTTCAATTAGATTTATTGTTTCTTTATCGTTATGAGTATTGAGAAAGGTGTTTAAATTATTTTCTAACAATGTATTAATCATTTCTTTTGATGCATAAAATGCATCAATATCATGATACACTTCTCTTTCTTTATATTTAGAAAAAAGAGAGTTAAAACTAGAATAAAATAAAATCATTCCTGTTAAAATTACTGTTGAAGTGATAATTACTTCTACTAACATGAAGCCTTTATTATTTTTAAACATTCTTTTTTCACTACTCCTTGCTATTTTTATAAAACTATTATATAATAATTATAGTTTAATGTAAAGAATAAAAAGGAATGGGATTTATGGCAGAAATTAAGAAAGAAGAGTTATCTACTTCTAATGTAGGAGCGACTAATTTTAATGATTTGGCAACGAAAAAGGTAATTAATTTTGAAACAACTCCAATTGTTGATATTGTAAATTATATCTTAGTAACTGCCTCTAAGAAAAATGCTAGTGATATTCATTTTGATCCAGCTGATAATCATATGAAAGTTAGATTTCGTATTGATGGGAAACTAGATACTTTTATTATCGTTCCTAATACCGCTAAACAAAATTTAATTGCTAGATTAAAGATTATGGCCGGAATGAATATTACAGAAACTCGTCTTCCACAAGATGGAGCAATTCGTACAGTAATTGAAGGGATTAGTTTGGATATGCGTGTTTCTTCTCTTCCAACCAAACGGGGTGAAAAAATTGTTATTCGTATTATGGATTATTCGATGAGTTTAAAAGGGTTAGAGTCTTTATGTTTTAATGATGTTAATTATAAAAAAATATTAAAGATGATTAGTGAACCAAATGGAATTATTTTAGTAACTGGGGCTACAGGTAGTGGTAAATCAACTACTGTTTATTCTCTTTTACAAAGATTAAATACTGAGGATACAAATTTAATTACAGTAGAAGATCCTGTTGAAATGGAAATTGAAGGAATGAATCAGGTTCAAGTTAATAGTGAAATAGGACTTACTTTTGCTACTGTATTGAGAAGTATTTTGCGACAAGATCCTAATGTTATTATGATTGGGGAAATTCGTGATAGTGAAACTGCACAAATTGCAGTTCGGGCTTCCATTACTGGACATTTAGTTTTATCTACTATTCACACCAATAATAGTCTTTCTACTATTGAAAGATTATTAGATATGGATGTTGAACGATATTTACTAGCTAGTGCATTGGAAGGAATTATTTCTCAAAAGTTGGCAAGAAAGCTTTGCGATAAATGTAAAAGGCTAAGACCTACTAATAATTATGAGAAAAATCTATTTAGAACTATTTTAGGGTTAGAAGTTAGTAAGGTATATGAACCTGTTGGTTGTCCAGAATGTAGTTTTGGATATAAGGGAAGAGTTGCTTTGCATGAAGTTCTTCTAATTAATCAGGATATAAGAGATGCTATTAGTAATAATGTTTCTAAAGAAGATTTGAGAAAATTGGTTTATAGTAAAGATGTTATTACTATGGTACAAGATGGATTTTATAAGGTTCTTGCTGGTTTTACTACTATTACTGAAGTTTTAAAACTAATTGATTTAGATGATGAGATAGAAGAAAAAAAGAAATCTAATTAATTATTATTTGAATACAACGAAAGAGCACAGAAAATATTTAAAATTCTGTGTTCTTTTACTATACATAGAGAAGATGTTTTTTACTTCTTCCTCGATTTGATTTTTCTTCTTGATTATGAGGTTGATATAAAACAACTTCTTTTTTGGTTAAACTCTTTTTTACATCAATTAACCTTTGATTTTTGGATCCTCTAAAAATTACATCATAACTTTTTTGCTGGTAAATAAATTTTCCATCTACTAAAATGTCAATTTGTTTTAAAAATTCTAATATATCTAGATTGGACTTAGATTTTTCTAATAGTTCTTCAAAGGTATATCCAGTATAACACCATACGTTTAAATTTTTTTGATGACAATACTTTGCTAAAATAGAACAAGCTAGGGGTTGTTCCATCGGATCTCCTCCTGAAAATGTAATTCCATCTTGTCCTTCTAGAGAATTTATTTTTCTTTTGATGTCCTCAATATCAATAAGAAACCCATTCTGATAAGAGTGGGTTTCTGGATTGTGACAATAAGGACAATGATGAGGACAGCCTTGTGTCCAAATTACAGTACGGATACCTTCTCCATCCACAATGCTATCTCTTTGTATCTCATCTGTTGCTAGCCTTATTTTCATTATTATTTCGCTTCTTCCAATATTCCTTCTGTACCGTGTTTTACGCGATCGTGTTCTTCTGCTCTTTTTCCGTTGTTGAAACGATCTACTGTTCCTACTAAATATCCTGTAATTCTTCTGATCCTTTCAAAGCCAATTCCCTCTCCGATAGTTTTAACTTCTTTTTCTTCTGTTTTCATAAAAATATTCCCTCTTTCTTAATTTATTAACAGCAAGCATTTTTCTTAAAGTCATTTACTTTTTCAACGCTAACCCCTTCTCCAGCTTTTCGGCCACATCCAGGACAAACATCTCCAATAATTCCAACATATCCACATACTGGATCTCGATCAACTGGATGATTAATTGCTGCATATCCCATATTATTTTCTTTCATGATACGAACAATTTTTTCAAAAGCATCTAAATTTTTTGTTGTATCTCCATCTAATTCAATATAACTAATATGTCCAGCGTTTGTAAGAGCGTGGTATGGAGCTTCTTTTTTAATCTTATTAATGATAGATATATTATAATATACTGGTACATGGAATGAATTTGTATAATAGTCTCTATCTGTAACTCCTTTAATTTTTCCGTAAATTACTTTATCAATATTAACAAATCTACCACTTAATCCTTCTGCTGGAGTAGCTAGGCATGTAAAGTTTAGATTATATTTTTCCGAATATTCATCGCATTTTTTTCTCATGAAGCCAATAATTTTTAATCCTAATTCTTGTGCTTCATCACTTTCACCGTGGTGTTTGCCAATTAATGCTTTTAAACATTCTGCTAATCCAATAAAACCAATACTTAAAGTTCCATGTTTTAGTACTTTTCTTAATCGATCAGTTGGCTTTAATTTTTCTGAATCAATCCATACTCCTTGTTCTAGTAGGAATGGGAAATTATATAATCTTTTGTTGCATTGTATCTCAAATCTTTCTAGTAACTGCTCACAAACTAAATCCATTAATTCTCCTAATTCCTTATAAAATCCATCTAAGTCTGCTTTTTCGTTACTAACAATTCCATGTTTGATTCCTAGTCTTGGTAGATTGATTGATGTGAATGATAAATTTCCTCTTCCTGGGGTAATTGCTTTATTAGGGTCCACTATGTTACCAATTACTCTTGTTCTACATCCCATGTAGCAAACCTCTGTATTAAAATCACCTTTATAATATTGTGCATTAAATGGAGAATCCATAAAGGAAAAGTTTGGAAACAACCTTTTTGCTGACACTTTGCAAGATAATTTGAATAAGTCATAATTTGGATCTCCTGGATTGTAATTAACTCCTTCTTTAATTTTAAAGATAGAAATTGGAAAAATAGGTGTTTCGTTTTTTCCTAATCCAGCATCAACTGATAATAGATAATTTTTCATTACCATTCTTCCTTCTGGTGAAGTATCTGTTCCAAAATTGATGGAAGAGAATGGTACTTGTGCTCCTGCTCTTGAATGCATGGTATTTAAATTATGTACAAAAGCTTCCATTGCTTGATAAGTAGCTCTATCCGTTTTTGCAATTGCAGTATCATATGCTTTTTCAAAAATTCTTCTTACTTCTTTACTTTCTTTATAAAAGTTTTCAAAGATTCCAATATCAACTGTAATAGAATTTAATTTATCAATTGCTTGTGCTACTTTATCTATATTTACAAAACTGATAAAGTCCGTAAAATCAAGTAACTCATATAATGCTTGCTTATATTCTTTTTTAAAAGTTTTTAACACTCCTGGTGCCATATAAAAGTCAAATGCTGGAATACTCTGACCCCCATGTTGATCATTTTGATTGGATTGTACAGCGATAGCAGCTAGAGCACTATAAGCATTAATTGATTGTGGCTCTCTCAAGTGACCATGTCCAGTAGAAAAACCATTTTTAAATAATTTATTTAAATCGATTTGCATACAAGTGGTTGTCCCCATTGCTAAGAAATCCATATCGTGAATATGAATATCTCCATTTTCATGCGCATCGGCAAATTTCTTTTTCATTAAATATGCTTTAGCAAATTCCTTTGAAACTGTTGAACCATATTGAAGCATCGTTCCCATAGCGCTATTTCCATCAATATTTGCGTTTTCTCTTTTTGCATCTTCTTCAAATGCAGATTTTAATCCTAATCCTTCTAGTGATTTTAAAAATTTGTGCATCTTTTTTTCGTCCGAAAATAATTTTCTTGATTTATCTCTTCTATCTCGGTAATCTGAAAATGCTTGGTAAACATCTTCATATTTGTTTTTCTTTAGCATTTCTTCGATTAAATCTTGAATTTCTTCAATTTTGATTTTTTCGACATCTTTATATTTTTTACAAATTTCTTTGATTACACTTTGATATACTTTTTGAACATCTTTAGCTGTATATTTTGCTTCTTCTTCTTCATGTACTGTTCCATCAAATCCTTTTTTTATTGCAATAGCAACTTTTGCTGTATCAAAAGAAACTTTTTTTCCATTTCTTTTTACTACCTTTAAATTGTCTATTACGTCTTCATTTATTGTCATTTACTTCACTCCTCTATTTCTTATCACATGTTCATTATACATGTATCCTTCTTCTTTTGTCAATATAAAAAACGAACATTTTTCGTTTTTTTTATTTTTTTCATTTTTTTTGATTTTTTGGTAAGAGAAAATTTTCATTTTTTCATTTTTTTGTTTTTTTATTTGTTTCCTATTTCTACTTAAAGTCTTTATTTCACTAGGTTTAGGTATTATATTATAGGAATATGTATTTTATTTTTATTTCGTTTTTTTATATTTTTTGTTTTTTAATCTAATTTTATTTTGCTAGTTTTTTGATTTTTTGATTTCTTGTTTTATGGTACTGTGTTCGTATTTTTTTATATTCTTTATAGTTAATTTTTTTAATAAAATATTGATTTATATATCTTAAATTAGTTACCTAATTATTTAGTGGTGTTTGTATTTATTTTTTTCTTGATTCTGCTAAAAAAATAAAGAAATGGTTTCTTCTATTTTGAATCTTATTCATAGAAAAAGAAAATCTTTTTAAGAATTTAGATTTTCTATTTTATAAATTTCTTGATTATCAACAAATAACATTACCGTTTTAACGTTATAATTTTCTTCCATAGAAAGACCTAATGTGTAGATTACTTCCTCTAAAATATGTTTATTATTATCACTAAGAATAGACTCGTTGAAATTTAATTTTAATTGATTTTCCTCTAGAGAATAATCTTTTAATACAACATTTGCATCTAAATAACTCATTAAGTTTGTTTCATATATTGGGGAGGTGGATAATTCATCAACAATAATTTTAATCTTGTCTTCTCCTTTGTTATTGATGTATTTTGTTATAGGAACATAGTATTGATCATCATTTTGTTGACATACATAGTAAACTGTATATGATTCAATTGATGATGTTGTGGTTAAATCATATTTTTTATTAATTCCATATTTTTTATCTTGGGGGAAAGTGATATTTTTTTTACTATGAGGAAGGTTTTCTAATGTTTTTCCTTCTACTTGAATTGTGACTTTGTCGATTCCCTCAATGCTCGTTAAGGAATATATAATGGCTTCTATCATTTTTTCTTCATCTTTTTCGTTAATATTTAATAGATCTTTAGAAAGATTTATTGTTAGAATTTTGTTTTCTAAATTTAATCCTAATATTTCTGTTCCAGCAGGAATAATTGCTCGAAACCCATTTGGAATGATGTGACTTTTTTCTCCATCAATAATTAATCCCTTTGTTACATCTAATGCTGTTTCTTTTGGGTCTAAATTTTCACTTTTAATGGTCGTTCTTGCTACATAGCCATTTGTATCTAATAGATAAATTACTTCCTTTTGATTGCTATATTCATATTCTAAACTTGTATTTTTAATTTTGTAATCTAATTTTTCGCTATTTGGCATTAAATATAAAAGAAAAAGGGCAAATAGTGCTAGTGTTGCTACCATGATTTTTCTAGTATAGATTTTCTTTAACATACTATCACCTAATAATATATATGAATAATGGAAAAGAAAAATACTTATCTCAAAAAAGTTCCTTAAAATTAAGTCTTTTTCTGGATAAGTATTTTAATTTTATAATTGTATACTTCCTAGTCGAATTAATTCTACAACAGCTTGAGCCCTACCTTTAACCCCTAGTTTTTGCATTGCATTGGAAATATGATTTCTTACCGTTTTTTCACTGATGCCTAACTCTTCTCCAATTTCTTTGGTTGTTTTATTTTCTACTAATAGGGAAAATACTTCTTCTTCTCTTTTGGTCAGTATTTTCTTCATCTTAATTCCTCACTTCCCAAGGGGGGATACAATCAATAGTATTGTATGTGAGAAATCTTTTTTTGGTTCATTCTTTATGATTGAAATTGTACTGAAATATACATTTTTTTATCAAATTCTTCTTGGACAGTACGCATAATGTTATTTGCTAATGATTTTGAATTTTCACATTTATCTACGACAACTTTGATCGAGCTGTCTTCTATCTTAGCAAAAGTTTCGCATTTATAAGTCGATTTTATCTTTTTTTCAATGGATTCTTCTGTTCCACTATTTGCTTGAATTGTTTTAATTTTTTCATAAATTGTATTCTTTTCTTCTGTAGTAGTGTCTTTATTCGTTAATTTATCTTGTAGTTCTTCCAAAGTATCATTTGTTTTTGAACTATTTTCTACTTTTAATGCTGAAATGGCATCACTTTCTTCTACGGAAACATTAATATCTTCTTTTTTCTCTGTTTTTGTTTGTCTGCTAGTAGATGCTGCTAGTAAATCATTTGGCATAGTGACATAATAAATACTAAGTACTAATACTAAACTAAATAATGTTAAAAACCACAAATTTTTCTTATTCATATATATTTCCCCTTTTCTAGTAAAATATATGTTTTTCTTATGAATAAATACCTAATAATTTTTCTTGGCCCTCTTTACCTAATGGTTCAACTTTCCATTGATTATTTTTATCCTGTTCTACTTTAAACTTAATGGTGTAAGTTACTTTCTTTTTTACTTTTTTTAAGTTTTCTAGTAATTTTTTAGAATAGTCTAAATCTTTTTCTTCTTCTAATTTTCTTATTTCCCTACCATAGTCTAAAACTGTAATTTCTGCGGTTACTTTTGCTTTATTCCCATCGATTTCTTCTTCTTTTACAGAGTAACTTAAATTTCTATATTGTTTTTTGATTAATTTTTGGTATTCTTCTTTATTATTTTCTGTTAAAGCTTCTTCATCAATGAGAAGAACTTCATTAATATCAATACTTTTATCTAATCGTTGATATTTAGATAAATATTCTTCTACTTGAGAAGTTGGCGTATTCGCTAAATCACAACCTGCTAAAAAGCCCATACAAATTATTATTGTTGGAAGTAAAATTATTTTCTTTATTTTCATTATTATTCACCATTTTTAGTATGAGAAAAAAATTTGGTAATATGTAAAAAAAGAACCCTATTTTTTAGATTCTTCTTTTGTTGTATCTTGATTTTGTTTTGATAAATAATCCTTATCTATAGAATGATCAATTTCTTTTGCAACAGTATCATTATATTCAGTATCTTCAATGATATCCCATGGTTCTTCTTCCTCTTCTACAGCAACTTTTACTTTGGTATCTCCCACGATTTCTATTCCTAATTCTTTTTCAATTTCTACTTTAATACTTTTTCCGTTTTCTTTTGCATTGGTACAATTTGGTTGTTTTAAACTTCGAACAACAATATCTTTTACTGTTGAATCAGTGCTTTCTCTTTGTCGGACCATTACTGATTCACTATAAGGTATTTTTTGGGTAATTACTGTTGTTTTTGTATCATTATCGTAAGAATACCAAATATTGACATCAAAACTACCATCTACTACAATTTTTCCTCCTACTTCCGAACCTTTAAACTTATGATTGATTACCCAACATCCTAATACGGTTGTTGGAATATTTTCGGTTTCTATTGTATAAGAATTTTTATAATATTTTTTCCCTTTACCAATAATCGCTTTTGTTACAATTTCTTTAAAAGCTGACAAAATTATCACCCCTCTAATGTAATTTATGTCAAAACTTTAAATAAAGAACATTTTATTAGTGTTCTAGGAAAATATTCAATTAAAAAGTCTTTTGTGATGATATTTGTTTTATTAGAAAAATACTGATTTAGATTCTAACTTAATGTTTAAATCAAAGAATGGGTAATCTTTTTAAAAGTTTAAATTTTTTACCTATTGAGAAAAAAGAATTTATTACAATTCTTGAGAATATGATTTTATGGTATTCTTAGAGTTAATTTATAATTGTTTACATTGTCAAATTAATCTTTAATCTAATATTATTCCTCGCTTTAACAAAAATATATTAGAATAAATATTGCACTGTGTAGAGGAGAGGTGACTTTACTAAACTAAATCTAAGATTAGTGAGATATTATGAAAAAAGAAATCATACAAAAGAAGGAAAAATTAGAAAAATTAATTTTAAATAATTATACTGAAATTAATATTATTATTTATTTTTTACTTGTGAATCATAAATTAGATGATATTATAGATAAATTAGATGAAAAAAAAGTAATTTTAGAACAGTCTAGTGTAGTGAAAAAGGGCTATTTAACTAGTGAGGAGCAATTATTAGATACATTAAAATATGTTATTGATTGTTTTGATAATGAATTTTGGTTTATTAAAACTAACCGAAATATTATTATTGATTGTTTAATTCATTCCTCTAAAGCTCAAGAACTTATTTATTCCAAAAAATATGTTGGCGATAATCAGCATCTTGATTATTTTTTTGGGCTATTTCAAGAGATTATGATTGATAATTTTAAAAAAATTTTACTTTATTCAACAATTGATTTACAAGAAATATTTGAGAAAAATAAAATAAAAGATTTGGATGATAAAAAAAATATATATCGACTACTTAAATTAATTTGTTTATGTAATTGTACTTCTTATAATTTAATTTATTTATTTGATAATCATCTTAATACTTCAGGAAAGAATTTTTGCCTTATGCAATTAGAAATTTTATTTGATAGAACATATAAGTTACAAGATGATGCGTTTAATTTTATTCATAAAGGACACTTTTTAGCATAAAAGAAGAACCTAACTATTGCTACTTGGTTCTTCTTTTAATTTCTCTAATAAAAGATTTAAATCCCCTTCCTGATATTCTATTTTTTCTATTATTGTTCCTGTTTTATAGGATAATATTCCATATTGATTATCTTTTTTTACAATAATATTTTGAAAGTTATATCCTTGAAGAAGATTATTATTTAATATTCCTATTTGGTTATAAGTCACAGGAACGATGTTTTTTCCTGTGCTATCTATAATCCCTTGTTTTGCGTTTAATGTTACAACAAAATGATCTTGGTCAATAACTATATAATCTTCATAAGAATTACTAATCATTTTTCCTGTTCTATAATTAAATAATAATGTTTTATTACTGTTGTTATATTCTAATATTACATAGTTGCTGTCTATACTTTTTTTATAAAATGGGCATTCTTTTTCTCCACAATCATACTTAGAGTAAATTAAGTTTTTCTTTTCTTGTGCTTCCGATACACAGAGATTTCCTTCGCATTCATAAAAATATAATTCATTTTTGGTTAAATATTGATAATTAATTTTATAATCCATTACCATGAATAATATTTCTATTAATAATAAGAATAAAGATGTAACCCATAATATTCTTCCAAAGTTATGCTTTTTCATCTTATTCCCCACTTTCAAAACTTTCAATTTTCGTTAATTTAAATTCAGAGTTATTTTTGTAATCATTCCAATCATTGGGGATAAATTCTATTTGATCTTTTGCTAATGAATCGCCTTTTGATAGATAAGTAAATGCCAGTGCTGTTCCATCGTCACTTGTAATAGTTAGATTTTTAAATATATAAGTCTTTCCTTTTTGGTTTACATCTAATCTTATATTATAGTATCCAGATGCAGTATTTAAAATTTTTTGATATTTATTTGTATTACAATCTGTCGAATTCATACATATCCAATCCTCTTTTGCTGCTCCTCTTGATGCTGGATATATATATACTTCTACAGTATCGCTTGTATTAGCTCCTTCTGTTGATGCCCAAATTCCAGTTGTTTCGCAAGAAAAATGGTAGGTTTTTCCTTCTTGTAAATATACTTGAATTCCTTCTAGTTCTCCATAACCGTCATTATTTATTGTACTTAATGCTGTAACGGTTATATTTTTATTTTCATCAATACTATAGCTCATTTTTGCTTTATTTGGAGTAATTGTTCCGGTTGTTTTGCTCAATCCTTCTATTGGTATATTATTAGTGTTAATTTCAAAAAGATATTTTCCTGTTGTTAATGCTTTCCCTTCTTCAAGAGTTTTGGCAATACCAATATTACTATCGTTAGTTACATCTTTTGATTTGAAACTTTCTTCTAGTTTTACTGTTGATTTTTCTAACATCTGTTTTTTCGATTGTAATCCATTTAAAATAGAAAACATTAATAAAATAAATAAGATAAATAATGTATATAAAATTCCTGTGATAGCAAATCCTTTGTTGTCTAGTTTTCTCATGATACCACCTTCTATTCTACTAACATTATAAACGATATTTTCTAAAATAGCAACCAACTTACCCACTAAAATTTTATGTTAAAACAAAAGTACTAATTCAGTATTTTTGCCAAAAAAAAGATGCTTTTCAATAAACATCTTCTTCTTTATTAAACTAACTTTAAGATAACCATTAAAGCGTTATCTCCACGTCTTTCTTCAGTTTTAATAATTTTTGTATATCCACCTTGTCTATCTTCATATCTTTTTGCAAGGTCATTAAACACTTTATTTACGCATTCTTCGTCATTATGTAAAAATGCTAATGCAAGTCTACGTGTTACTAAAGTATTTTTCTTTCCGTAAGTAACCATCTTATCGAAACATTTTCTCACTTCTTTTGCTCTAGTTTCAGTAGTTGTAATGCTTTCGTTTAAGATTAGTTGTTTTGTTAGGCTTGCTAACATGCTTCTTCTATGTTTGTTATCTCTACCTAATTTTCTATAAGCCATAATATCCTCCTTCTAATTAATCATCATCTCTAAAGTTAAGACCCATGCTTTTTACTTTATCGATAACTTCTTTTAATGATTTCTTTCCTAAGTTACGGATTTTCATCATTTCATTTTCACTCTTATCAACAAGATCATGTAATGTTAAAATACCAGCACGTTTTAAGCAGTTATATGCTCTAACACTTAAATCTAAGTCATCAATAGAAGTTTCTAATGCTTTTTGATTAGGATCTTCTGCCTTAGAACTCATTAATCCTGTTTCATCAGCAATTTCATTTAAATCTGCTAAAATATTAAAGTGCTCAATTAAAATTCTACTTGCTAGAGCAACAGATTCTTCTGGAGTGATTGATCCATTTGTCCATACTTCTAAGATTAATTTATCATAGTTATTATCTTGTCCAACACGAGCGTTTTCTACTTCATAATTGATTCTTTCGATAGGAGAAAATAGACTGTCAATAAATATTGTGTTTTGTTTTGCTCCTTCGCCATATAAAGTTTTGTTTTCTTCTGCTCTATTGTATCCTCTTCCATGACCAATTGTCATTTCCATATCGATACTAGCACCTTCTGCTAGAGTGCAAATTAATTGATCTGGATTTAAAATTTCGATATCTGTATCAGCTTCAATATCTCTAGCATATACTTCTCCTTCAGTATTTTTATGAATTCTTAAAATATAGTCATAATTATCAGAATGATTTTTAATTACAACGCTTTTTAAATTTAAAACGATTGCTGTTACATCTTCAATTACGCCATCAATTTTTTGAAATTCATGGGCAACACCTTCGATTTTTACGCTAGTGATTGCATCTCCTGGTAAACTTGATAACATTACTCTTCTAAGGGCATTTCCTAGAGTTGTACCAAATCCTCTTTCTAAGGGTTCGATTTCAAATTTACCATAATTGTCGCTTTCAACATATTCTTTTACTTTATAATCAGGTTTTTCAAATTTTAACATTTAAAACACTCTCCTTTACTTATTTTATCTTATCCACGACGTTTTTTTGGTGGACGACAACCATTATGTGGAATTGGTGTTTCATCAGTAATTTTCGTTACTTTTAAACCTGTAGCTTGTAATGAACGAATTGCCATTTCACGACCAGCACCTAATCCTTTTACTACAACTTCAACTTCTTTCATTCCCATTTCTACTGCTTTAGCTCCTGCAATTTCTGCACTTTTACCAGCAGCATATGGAGTAGATTTTTTACTTCCTTTAATTCCTTGTGTACCACTTGATGCCCAACATAAAGCATTTCCTTCTTTATCTGTAACTGTTACTACAGTATTATTAAATGTTGATTGAATATGTACAACACCTGATGGAACATTCTTCTTTACTTTACGTTTTCTTGCATTATATTTTCCATTTGCCATAAAAGATTCCCTCCTTCATTATTTCTTCTTATTAGCAACTACTTTACCTTTACCTTTACGAGTTCTTGCATTTCTTGATGTTCTTTGTCCTCTTACTGGTAGGCCTTTGATGTGTCTTTTTCCACGATAGCATCCAATTTCTTTTAAGTTTTTAATACTTAAAGCAACTTCTCTTCTTAAGTCACCTTCTACTGGATATTTATCGATTTCTTTTCTAATTGCTGCTAATTCTTCATCTGTTAAGTCTTTTGCTTTTTTATTTAAATCAACATTAGCATCACTTAAAATTGTTTTTGCTAATTGTCTTCCAATCCCATAGATATAAGTTAATGATACTTCAATTCTTTTTTCATTAGGGATATCAACGCCTTTAATACGTGCCATTTAAAATTACCTCCTATTATCCTTGCTTTTGCTTATGTTTTGGATTTTCACAAATAACCATAAGCTTTCCATTTCTTTTAATAATTTTGCATTTATCACAAATAGGTTTTACTGACGCTCTTACTTTCATAATTCTTCCTCCTATTTTTTATTATAGATTATACGCCCATGTGTTAAGTCGTAAGGTGACAATTCTATAACAACGGTATCACCTGGTAAGATACGTATATTGTTTACGCGCATTTTACCAGAAACATGGGCTACTACCTCGTGTCCTCCACCAAGTACAACCTTGAATTTACCACCGGGTATTAAATCTACTACCTTTCCTTGAGTTTCGATAACATCACTTTTACTCAAAATAATCATCTCCTGTTAATTAGTTATCACCTATATTTAAGTAATATTTATTTATTTTAAGTAAAGTACTGAAGAAGTATTTTACTTAAAACTTTTATCTTTGTTTAATTATTTTCTAATATCTTTTTTATTTTATTAAAAATATCTTCAGCAGAATCTGATTCTCCTACTATAATATCTTTCAAAATTCCCTTTTCGTGATAGTAATCAATAATTGGTGTTGCTTCTTTTACGTAAGTAACAAACCTTGCATTAAAAGTCTCTTCACTATCATCACTACGAGTTGCTAGAGTATGTCCACATTTATCACAAAAACCATCAATTTTTGGTGATAAAGCAGGAACACTTTTATTATAACTTGCTCCACAACTAGAACAAATTAATCGATCTAATGAACGCTTTAAGGCTAAATTTTGGTCAATATCCATATGAATAACTATCCCTTCGTCTAATCCTTGCTCTTTCATTAAATTTTCATAAACTTTTGCTTGTTCTAAAGTTCTAGGAAAGCCATCTAGGATATAACCATTATTACAATCTACTTGTTGGATACGATTTCTTAATAAGTTGACGATGACATCATCTGAAATTAATCCACCTTGATCCATAATGCTTTTTAAGTATTCTCCCATACTACTTCCACTGGAAACTTCATCACGAAGTAAATCTCCAGTTGAGATATGAGGAATATTATATAAAGCACTAATCATTTTTGATTGTGTTCCCTTCCCTGCTGCAGGAGGGGCAATTAATATAATATTCTTCATAGACTTTTCCTTCTTTTATTGTAACTTCTATTGACAAGACTACTTTCTAATTGACGCATTGTCTCTAGGGCAACACCTACAATAATTAATATACTAGTTCCACCTACACTTACACTAGTTGGTAAGTTTGTGCTCATGAAGCTTGATACAACAATAGGAAGTCCTGCAATAACGCAGATGAATATTGCTCCTATTAGTGTGATTCTACTAAGTACTGTTTTAATATAACTAATTGTTTCTTTTCCTGGACGAACACCTGGGATATATCCACCTTGTCTAGATAAATTTTTAGATAATTCTTCTGGATTAACTTGGATAAATGTATATAAGAAACTAAATGCAAAAATTAAAACTAAGTAAACAATAAAACCAGTTGGTGTTGTATAAGTTACATATTTTTTTACAAATGTTACAAATCCATTTTCATTTTTCATTAAATTAGCAATAAATGTTGGTACCGTAAAGATTACTGATGCAAAGATTACTGGCATAACATTTGCTGAATTTAATTTAAATGGAATATAGTTTTGTTTTGCTCCATAAGAGGAGTTGGTTTGATTAGAATACTGAATAGGAATTCTTCTTTCTGAATTTTCGATAAATACAACGGCTACGATTATTGCAATATAAACTGCAATAAATAAGATAAATTCTAATATTCCAAGAAATAAACTTGAATTATCTAAAATTAATGCTTTAAATGTATCGACGAAAGTTTTTGGAATGGTAGATAAAATACCTGCCATAATAAGAAGCGATATTCCGTTTCCTAATCCTTTTTGTGTGATTTGATCTCCTAACCATAATAGAAAAGCTGTACCTGCAGTTAATATTACTGTTATTCTTAAATAATCGATTGCCGTTGCATCTTTTACTAGAGCAAAAGACATGGCAAATCCTTCAATAAAAGCAATAATAATTCCAAGATAACGATTAATTTGATTAATCTTTTGACGTCCTGCTGCACCACTTTCTTTTAATTCTGTAAAATATGGTAGGATATCCATTTGTAATAAACTAGTAATAATTGTTGCTGAGATATAAGGCATAACCCCTAAAGCAAAGATAGAAAATTGCTTTAGTGAGCCTCCAGTGATTGCATTTGCTAAATCACCAAAATCTACATTCTTTAGAGAAGTTACTCCAGGAACTGGAATCGTTGTTCCAACGATAAAAATAAATAAACAAAGTAATGTAAATCCTAATCTCTTTCTAATATCTTTATTCTTAGGACTAAATATTAGCTTAAGATTTTTAAACATATTAGATCACCTCGATTGTTCCGCCAACGCTTTCAATCTTTGTTTTTGCTGTTTTTGAGAAACTTGTTGCTTTAACTGTTAATTTTTTAGTTAGTTCACCGTTTCCTAAAACTTTAACGCCATCTAATTGTTTTTTTAATAAACCAGTTTCAATTAATAATTCTGGTGTAACTACTGTACCATCTTCGAAACGATTTAAATCGCTTACATTAACTGTTGCATATACAGTAGCAAATCTAGTATTGTTGAATCCTCTTTTTCCTAATCTTCTGAATAGTGGTAATTGTCCACCTTCAAATCCTACTCTTACTCCACCACCTGATCTAGCGTTTTGTCCTTTTTCACCTTTACCAGCAGTTTTTGAATATTTTCCACCACGACCAATTCTCTTACGAGATTGTTTTGAGCCGTATGCTGGACTTAAGTTTTCTAATTTCATTATCCTCTGATCTCCTCTATTGTTTTTCCTCTTAACTCAGCAACGTGAGATGGGCTTTTTTGTTCAGCAAGTGCTCTTAGAGTTGCACGAGCCATATTAATTTTAGTACTTGATCCAAGACTTTTAGAAAGGACATCTTTAACACCAGCTAATTCTAATACATCACGAACAGGTCCGCCAGCTTTTACTCCAGTACCTTCTGTTGCAGGTTTTAACATTACACGAACTGCTCCTTCTTTAGTGATGATTTCGTGAGAAATAGTACGATTATCGATTAATTCAACATTGATTAGATTTCTTGATGCTGCTTGAGTTGCTTTTTTTACAGCATCTGGCATTTCTTTGGCTTTACCAACACCAATACCAACTTTTCCTTTTCTGTTTCCTACTACAACAGTGGCAGAGAAACGGAATTGACGACCACCTTTAACAACTTTAGTAACACGTTTAATATCGATTACTTTATCTTCTAAATCTGTTTTTGGTTTAGAAAAATTATTGTTACGACGAGGACGTCTATTATTATTGTTGTTACGTCTAAATTCTTTTTTACCAGTTTCAGATGAAGAAGTATTTTCTTCTGTTGTAACAACTTCTTTCTTAACGTTTTCTTCGTTCATTAGTTATCCTCCTTATTAGAATTCTAAGCCGTTTTCACGTGCTGCTTCTGCTAAAGCTTTTACACGTCCATGATATAAGTATCCACCTCTATCAAAAACAACTTCTTTAATATTTGCTTTATTTGCTCTTTTAGCAATTTCAGCTCCAATGATTTTAGCAGCTTCTACATTTCCACCATTTTTAAGGTTTAATTCTTTTTCAAGACTAGAAGCACTAACTAATGTTACGCCTTTTTCATCATCGATGATTTGAGCAGTAATGTTTGCGTTTGAACGAAAGACATTTAATCTTGGACGATTACTAGTACCAGCAAGATTTTCACGAATTCTTGAATGTCTTTCTTTACGTATATCATTTCTTGAAACTTTACTTATCATACGAATTAGTCTCCTTTACTTTATTTATTTAGATGCTTTCTTTCCTTCTTTACGACGGATATGTTCACCAACATAATGAATTCCTTTACCTTTATATGGTTCAGGTTTTCTTAATTCACGAATTTCTGCCGCAAATTTTCCAAGAGCGCATTTATCAATTCCGGATAATTCGATTTCAGTATTGCTAATTTGTTTTACTTCAATACCTTCTGGAATATCTACATTATCTAAATGAGATTTACCATCTTGAACAGTTAATACTTTTCCTTTTACTGTAAAACGATAACCAACACCAACAATCTCTAATCCTTTTGTATAACCTTCTGTTACACCAATTAACATATTTCTAATATTTGCATTAGTAGTACCATGCATTTCATTAGTATGTTTTAAATTATTTAATACTTCAACAGTAATTTCATTATCTTTAATGTTTACTTTAATGTTTTTATCAATTACTAAAGATAATTCTCCTTTAGGTCCTTTTACTGTTAAATTTTGTCCATTTAATTCTACATTAACTTTTTCTGGTATTGTTAAAATTCTTTTTCCAATACGACTCATAGTAACCTCCTTTGGGGCTTACCAAATGTAAGCAATTACCTCTCCACCAACATTATTTTTTCTTGCAAGCTTATCTGTCATTACACCTTTAGATGTTGAAATAATAGCTATTCCAAGTCCGTTTAATACTTTAGGAATATTATTTGCCTCAGCATATACACGAAGACCTGGTTTTGAAATTCTCTTTAAGCCAGTGATTACTCTTTCTTTATTTTTACCATATTTTAAAGTCAATGTTAAGATATTTTGAACATCATTTTTTTCAATACTAAAATCAGTAATGAAACCTTCATCTTTTAAAATAGATGCAATTGTCTCTTTCATTTTAGAAGATGGCATTGACACTTCTTTTGCATGATTTTGGTTTGCATTACGAATACGTGTTAGCATATCTGCGATTGGATCTGTCATTAAAATCCCTCCTTCTTTTATTCAAATTGGATTACCAACTAGATTTTTTTACACCTGGTATTTGTCCTTTATACGCTAATTCTCTAAAACAAATACGGCAAATACCAAACTTACTCATTACAGCGTGTGGTCTTCCACAACGAGAACAACGAGTATATTCTCTTACTTTATATTTTTGTGGTCTAGATTGTTTTACAACCATTGATTTTCTTGCCATGTTTTTCCTCCTTATTTCCTAAAAGGAACTCCAAGTTCTTTTAATAAATCATAAGCTTCTTCATTTGTTTTTGCGGTAGTAACAATAACAATATCCATACCTCTTACTTTTGTTACTTCATCAAAGTTAATTTCAGGGAAAATTAATTGTTCTTTAATTCCAATTGTATAATTTCCTCTTCCATCAAAACTTCTTGGAGATAATCCTCTGAAGTCTCTTACCATAGGTAAGCTGATTGAAATTAACTTATCAAGGAATGTATACATTTTATCTCCTCTTAAAGTAACTTTGCAGCCAATTTTGTTTCCTTCTCTTAATTTAAATGAAGAAATTGATTTTTTAGCAGTTGTTTCAATAGGTTTTTGACCAGTAATTTTCTCTAAATCTTCAAGAGCTGCTTCTAATAATTTAGAATTCGATAAAGCATCTCCTACACCCATATTTACAACGATTTTATCAATTTTAGGTACTAGCATTACTGTGCTATAACCACGCTTAGACATTAAACTTGGAACAACTTCATTTCTATATTTTTCTTCTAGGCGGTTCATTTGAAATCCACCCTCCTTCCAAAACGTTTATCGCGATTTTATTTTTCTTTTTTATTTTTTGATTTTTCTTTTACTTCTTCTAATTTTACATTTGAACGATGAATAGGAGCTTCTGTTTCTCTAATTTCTCCTGTACCGTTGTTGTATTTAGGTTTGATATGTTTTTTTACAATATTTACACCTTCAACGATTACTTTATCATCAACTACTTTTAAAACTTTACCAGTTTTTCCCTTGTTTGCACCTGCAATAACAGTAACTTTATCACCAGTTTTTAATTTCATGAATATCCCTCCTAACATTTATAAATGTATTGTTTCTTTCGTTAAAATACTTAAAAGTTTTGAATCTTTAAATTATAGTGTCAAACCCAAGAAGTATTTTATAGTACATCTTTCGCTAAACTTACGATTTTCATGAAACCTTTTTCTCTAAGTTCACGAGCTACTGGGCCTAAAACACGAGTTCCCACTGGGCTTTTGTCATCTTTAATAATTACGCAAGCATTATCATCAAATTTGATGTAACTTCCATCTTCTCTTCTTACACCAAATTTTGATCTAACAATAACTGCCTTTACAACTTTTCCTTTTCCAATATTTCCATTAGGAGTTGCTTTTTTTACAGTTCCTACAACAATATCTCCAATAGCACCAGTTTTTACTTTACTTCCTCCAAGAACTCTAATTACTAATAATTCACGAGCTCCACAGTTATCAGCCACTTTTAAACGGCTTTCTTGTTGTATCATTTAAATTCCTCCTTCCAACAAAAGAGATTATAATATAACAGCTTTTTCAATAATTTCTGCTAACTCATATCTTTTGGTTTTTGATAATGGTCTAGTCATAACAAGTCTTACCTTGTCACCAACGTGTGCTTGATTTTCCTCGTCATGAGCAGCAAACTTTTTAGAACGTTTTACTCTTTTTCCGTAGATTGGATCTTTTCTAAAGTAATCTACTCTGACTGTGATTGTCTTATCTGCCTTATCACTTACAACTGTACCAATTAATTCTTGTCTTTTGCTTTCGTTCATAAGGACTATACCTCCTCTTAATTTTCTATTTTACGACTATTTAGAATTGTTTTAAGTCTAGCAACATCTTTTCTAAGTTCAGGAATGCGTGCTGGGTTCTCCAAAGTACCTGTTGCTTGTTTCATTCTTAATTTTAACAATTCTTCTTTTGCATCTTTAATTTTCTTATTAATCTCTTCAGTGGTTAAATTTTGAAATTCTTTCATTTTGTCTTTATGCTTCATTCTTATCACCACTTTCTTCTTTCTTTACAAATTTACATTTGATTGGAAGTTTATGAGAGGCAAGTCTTAAAGCTTCTCTTGCAACATCTTCTGTAACTTCGTCAATTTCAAACATAATTTTTCCTTCTTTAACAACAGCAACCCAAACTTCTGGTTCACCTTTACCTTTACCTTGACGAGTTTCAAGAGGTTTTTTTGTTAAAGATAGATTTGGGAATATATTTACCCATACTTTTCCGCCACGTTTCATATATCTTGTCATTGCAACACGAGCTGCTTCGATTTGATTTGCTGTAATCCAAGCTCCTTCTTTGGCCATTAATCCATATCTACCAAAGTGAAGTTCTGTATTACCACGTGATTTTCCTTCGTATTTTAAACGGAAAGTTTTTCTATGTTTAGTTCTTTTTGGCATTAACATGAGAATTACCTCCCTTATTATCTTTATCTAAGATTTCACCTTTATAAATCCAAACCTTTACGCCAATCTTACCATAAGTAGTATCAGCTTCAGCAGTAGCATAATCGATATTTGCTCTTAGGGTATGCAAAGGAATTGTTCCTTCTGAATATCCTTCTCCACGAGCGATATCTGCTCCACCTAATCTTCCAGATACAAGAGTTTTAATTCCTTTTGCACCTGCTTTCATTGTATTTCTAATTGCTTTCTTTTGAGCAACTCTGAACGATACACGATTTTCAATGTTGTGAGCAATTGTTTCTGCTACTAATTTTGCAATCATATCAGGATTTTTTACTTCAACAACAGAAATTTGCATATCTTCATTTACTAACTTAGAAAGTTCTTTCTTAACTTTTTCTATTTCTGTACCATTTTGACCAATTACTAGACCAGGTTTTGATACATACATAATTACTTCTGCTCTTTTAGCATTTCTTTCGATTACGATTTGAGAAATTCCAGCAGTTTTAAATTTCTTTTCTAAATATCTTCTAATTTTTACATCATTATTTAAATATTTAGAGAAATCTTTATTGTTAGCATACCATTTTGCATCCCAGTCTTTATTAATTCCAATTCTAAGTCCAATTGGGCTAACTTTTTGTCCCATCTATGGTCCTCCTTTACTTTATTTTTCTGCTACAATCACTGTAATGTGACTTGTTTTATGATCATTTCTTCCAACGTGTCCGCGTGAATCCATTTTTGCTCTTTTTAGAACCATACCTTCATCAACGAAACAAGTTTTAACATATAAATTTTCTTCATTCATATTATAATTATTCACTGCATTTGCAACACTAGAGTTTAATACTTTTTCAATTACTCTAGCTGCGCGTTGTGGTTGATTAGCTAAAATGCTTCTAGCATCCATAACGCTTTTTCCTCTGATTAAATCAATGATTAATCTTGTTTTACGAGGGGCAATTCTTACAGTTTTTAAAACTGCTTTTGCTTCAGTATTTGCCATTCTTAGTTCCTCCTTACAACAGTTTTCTATTTCTTCTTATCTGCGCCGTGTCCACCAAATTTACGAGTCATAGAGAATTCTCCTAATTTATGTCCTACCATATCTTCAGTAACATAAACTGGAATGAATTCCTTACCATTATGTACTGCAAAAGTGTGTCCAATAAAATCAGGATAAATTGTTGAACGACGAGACCAAGTTTTAATTACTTCTTTTTTTCCAGATTCATTTAACTTTTTAACCTTATCTAATAATCTATCAAAAACATAAGGTCCTTTTTTTAAACTTCTTGCCATTTAAACTTTCAATCCTTTCTTTTTATTTCTTACGACGAGTCACGATATATTTATCTGATTCTTTTTTATTTTTTCTAGTCTTATATCCTAGTGCTGGTTTACCCCATGGAGTCATTGGTCCACTTCTACCAACTGGAGCTCTACCTTCACCACCACCATGTGGGTGATCATTAGGGTTCATAACAGATCCACGTACAGTAGGTCTTATTCCTTTATATCTTGTACGGCCTGCTTTACCAATTTTAACAAGTCCAAAATCTTCATTTCCTACAACACCGATTGTTGCACGACAAGTTCCTAAGATTTTTCTTTGTTCCCCACTAGCAAGTCTAATTAATACATACTTACCTTCACGTCCTAAAATTTGAGCACTATTTCCAGCACTTCTAGCAAGTTGTCCACCTTTTCCAGGTCTTAATTCAATGTTATGAATTACAGTACCAACTGGAATGTTCATGATTTCCATTGTATTACCAGTTTTTACATCAACTTTACTGCCTGATTCTACAACATCACCAACTTTTAGTCCTTTAGGAGCTAAAATGTATGATTTTGTACCATCTTTATAAGTAATTAATGCAATGTTAGCTGATCTATTTGGATCGTATTCAATTGCATTTACAATAGCAGTAATTCCATCTTTTGTTCTTTTAAAATCAATTAGACGATATTTTCTTTTTACACCGCCACCACGATGTCTTACTGTAATTTTTCCTTGGTTATTACGACCATTTGTTTTTTTCTTGGTTACAACTAAACTTTTTTCAGGAGTGGTCTTGGTAATTTCTTCATTTTTCAAAGTACTTTTTTGTCTTTGACCATTGGTAATTGCTTTATATACTTTTATAGCCATTATAATTTTCCTCCTTTATTAGTCGAAACTAATCGTATTTCCTTCTGCTAATTTTACAATAGCTTTCTTATAACGATTTGTTTTACCAGTATATCTTCCTACTCTTCTATCTTTTGGATGAACATTAATAGTACGAATATCAATAACACGTACATTAAAAGCATCCTCGATAGCTTGTTTAATTTGTGTTTTGTTTGCTCTAACATCTACTTTGAAAACGTATTTTCCTTCACTTTCCATAGATGCAGATTTTTCAGTGATTACAGGAGCAAATATAATATCATAATTATTCACGAGTAAGCACCTCCTCTAATTTGTTTAGAGCACTTTCTGTAATTAACATGTTGTCAGCATTTACAGTATCGAACGCATTTACTTCTTCAAATGTTACTAATTTTACATTTGGTAAATTACGACATGCTAAGCAAACATTTTCTGTTAATTCATCTACTACTACTAGTACTTTATTATTTCTAATTTTAAGATTATCTAATAGATTAATCATATTTTTTGTTTTATTATCTTCAAAACTTAAATTTTCAAGAATAATTAACTCTTTATCTAAGTTCTTATAAGATAATGCAGATAAAACAGCAAGTCTTCTTTCTTTTTTGTTTTGTTTCTTTTTATAATTTTTGTTTGGAGTTGGTCCAAATACAATTCCACCGCCACGCCATTGAGTTGCACGAATGCTTCCTTGACGAGCGTTACCTGTTCCTTTTTGTTTCCATGGTTTTCTTCCACCACCACGAACTTCACTTCTAGTTTTTGTTGATGCACTAGCTTGGCGTGCATTAGCCATATTTAAAACAATTGCATTATGTAACACTGCATCGTTTGGTTCGATTGCAAAAATGTTATCATTTAATTTAATATCCTTAACCTTTTCACCGTTAATGTTTAATAATTCTATTTTAGCCATTTTCTTCTTCCTTTCTGCCATACTAATCATTTAAGAATAACTTTTCTATATTATAGTGTGTTCTTTATGAAATAATAATACTTAAAATTATTCTTCTGTTTGTGATGGTACTTCTTCAGAAGTATTTTCTTCTACTACTTCAGGAGTTTCAACTTCATAAGTAATTAATTCTAAAGTTTCATTTACTTTTCCTTCGTGTTTAATAGAAGATTTTACAAATACTAGTGAATTTTTAGGGCCAGGAACGTTTCCTTTAATTAATAAGCAATTGTTATCTAAATCAACTGAAATGATTTCTAAGTTTTGAACAGTTACTTGTTCTCCACCCATTCTACCAGGCATTTTCTTTCCTGGTAATACTCTCATTGGTAACATTGTACCTAATGATCCTACACCACGGTGATATTGGCTACCATGTCCCATAGGTCCACGAGATTGGTTCCATCTTTTAATAACACCTTGTGTTCCTTTTCCTTTTGAAGTGCCAGTTACGTCTACAACTTCTCCTACACTAAATACATCAGCCTTTAATTCTTGGCCTAAACTGTATCCGCTAACATCAACACCTCTAAGTTCTTTTAAGAAGCGCTTAGGTGTAGTATTAGCTTTCTTTAAATGACCGATTTCTGGTTTGTTACTACGACGTTCTTTTTTCTCTACACTAGCAAGTTGAATTGCTTCATATCCATCATTTTCTTTTGTTTTGATTTGACTTACGATATTTGGTTCAACTTCTACTACTGTAACAGGAACTAATTTACCGTTTGTAGCAAAAACTTGAGTCATTCCTCTTTTGATACCTAAGATTCCTTTCATCATTAGTCTTTCCTTTCTTAATATTTAATTTGTATATCAACACCACTAGGTAAATCTAAGTGACTTAATGCACTTATTGTTTCTTTACTTGGGTTATTGATGTCAATTAATCTTTTGTGCGTACGAATCTCAAATTGTTCTCTTGAGTCTTTGTACTTATGAACTGCTCTTAAGATTGTATACTTTTGTACCTTAGTTGGTAATGGTACTGGTCCTGATACTTCTCCACCAGTTCTTTTTACTGTTGCAACAATTTTAGCTGCTGCCTCATCAATGATTTGGTGTTCGTATGCCTTTAGCGTAATTCTAACCTTTGTACTTGACATATCTAAACTCCTCCTTTCGCCTATATCTGGTATAGACATAGCTCCGAACAAATTACCTGATACCCTTATAAATATTTAACAACTTAACCGGGTGTATCAGCAACTTTGCACATCTCTGCCATCTACACGATTGATATTGTACTATAAAAAATCAGTAATTGCAAGCGTTTTTTACCTTTTTTTCAACTTTTTTTGTATTAAAGTACTGATTAGAATATTAGCTAATATATTTAACTAAAATACATAAATACTTTTTTATTTATATCTATTTAATAATTACCTATTATCTTTCATAAAGACGAATCATTTATAAAACTAAAATCTCTCTTTCGCTATATCTAACTAATCTTATCAATCTTAAAAATTTAGATTTTAATAATCAAAAAAATCACACATAAAATAAAATGTGCAATTTAATTTAAAATTCAAAGATTATTACTTTTTTGCTTTGGTTCTTGCTTTTATAGGTGATTATTTCTTTAATATAACTATAGAATAGTTTTTTAAAGACAAATTACTGATTACCTTGTTCATTTCTTGAATGTTTAAGGATTTTAATAATCCAATCATATCTTTTTCTATTTTACCATCAAATATAATATTATCTACTATCATATCATTAATAACTTCTATATTTTCAAAGCTAAATAACTCATTGCTAATTAATACTTTCTTTTTTCTATTTAAATCATCTTCAGTAATTTTAATGTTTTTTAGTGTATTTTCTATTTTTGTGATTACAGATTCATAAGATGGTGTTTCATTGATTAATGAAATTAAGGCATGGCTATCACAATTTAGTAGATTTAAATATAATGAATTTGTAATTATGTTCTCATCTTTAGCTTCACGATCGAAATCAGATGTATCATCAAATAAAGAAGAAAATAAAATAAATAAATATAAATTATACTTTCGAATATCTATTTCAATATCTTTTAAAGAAATTTTTATATTGTATGCTAATTTTGGAACTGGTGTATCCATTTTAATTATTTCTTTTTGTTTAACTACTTTATTTGGCTCTTGATATTCTTTTATCTTTATTTTTTGTGGAGCATGAAAATTTTTTTCTGATTGATTTTTTTTAATTGCTTCTAATAAATCTTCTTCATCAAAATTTCCTGTTATTACTAAAAACATGTTTCCTGGATGATAAAATGTGTTATAACATTCATACAAAATATCTTTAGTAATTTTATTGATATCATTTGTTGTACCTATAATACTATCTTTAAATGGATTATTGTAAAAACTATTTTTTCTAATATACTCATATAAAACATCTGTTGGATTGTCATCACACATATGAATTTCTTGAGTAATAATTCCTTTTTCACTTTCAACATTTTCTTCCGTGAAATATGGTTCTTGAACATAATCTAATAGATATAATATATTTTCTTTTAAGTTATTTGGTCCAGAAAATAAATAAGTAGTATTTTTAAATGTAGTATAAGCATTACATAAAGCTCCACTTTTTGAAAAGAACTCTTCTGGTTGTAATCCTTCTTTTTGTACAAAAACTTTATGTTCTAAAAAATGTGCTACTCCGTGAGGAACCTTTTTCATTTTAAATTCTTCTAGTGGTACAAATTCATTATAGATTGATCCAAATTTTGTTGTAAATGTTACATAATTATTAGTTGAATCACTCTTATTGTATAAAAAGACTTCTAAACCATTTTCTAGCTTTTCATAAGTAATTTCTTCTCCTATAGTATTTAACTTAATTTTTTTCATCAGTTTCCCCCTCTTTTTTCCCTTCTAAAAGATATAGTGTATGCATAGATATTTTTTTGGAAACTGCCATAATATCTTCTTTTGTGACTTTTTTTATGTTTTCAATCCTTTTTTCAAAATCATCTGAATTTACTAGCATTCTCGCATAATAAGTATTAATAATACCACTGGGACTATCTGTACTTGCTTTTATGGAGGCAATTATTGTTTCTTTGGAATTATTAAAAACCTCGTCGCTAAATTTTCCTTTTGATACATCTTGCAAAGTTTTTTTGATTAACTTTAATACATTCTCTGAATTTCCATTTTCTATTCCAGAATATATCATCAAAATATTATCATAGGTTTTTTGATTAGAATTAATATAATAGGCATAAGAGTTTTTTTCACGTACTGTATCAAATAATAATGAATTAGAACTACCACCTAGCATTTCGTTATAAACTAGTAATACATATTTCCTTTCAAAATCAGTTAAATGATTCATTGTACATAGTATCGTTAATTGAGATTGATTTGCTTCATATTCTTCAGTTATTTTTTTTATTCTTTTTCTAGGGGTTAGTTCGTCTATTAGAATGTCTTTTTTATATTTTTTAAATGTGTTAATTTTGAAATACTTTTTAAAAAGTTCCTTTATTTCATTTGTCTCTATATCTCCTACTACAAAGACATCTACAAAATCATTGGCTAAAACTGATTGATAGTATTGATACAAACTTTCAGATGTTATTGATTCTAAATCTTCTAAATATCCAAATGAATTATAAGAATATGGCATATCTTTTGTTGTTTCTAGTAATTTGATTAATGTATATTTTAATTTATTATCTGATAATTTTTGAATACTTTTTTCTAACTTGCTTTTACATTTTTTTAGCCCATCATCGAGAAATTTTTCATTCTCTATATTTGGATTAAATAATACATTCATAAGAAAAGATATTGAATATTCATTCATTGATTTTTCTGTGTATTTTTCATTTAAAAATCTGACTTTAAAAGATAAATTAGAGTCATTTCCTATTCTCATATTAGAACTAACTAATTTTAAGTCATACAAATTTTCTGTTTCACGAATAAGTTCTTGCTCGGTTTTAAAATCTTTTGTTGTATATAATAAAATTGATTTTAGTAAATTTCTAATAGTAATTTCTTCTTTTTTTAATTTTCTTCTAAAATTTACTTCTACTGTAATTGTCTTAAATTTTGTTGTTTTTATAATATGCAAATTATAGGATCCCATATTAATTTGTTCATAGTTCATGCTTTCACCTCTAATTATATTATAACTAATATTTATAATTTTAAACAAGTTTCTAATGCTAAAATAATCATATTATCTAATTTTTCTTCTCTTTCTTGACTTGTTATTATAACATCTTTTTCAAATTTTGAGTCCACTATTGTCAAAAGACAAGCAGATTTTTTATGTAACATTGAGGCAATATAAAATAAAGCAAATGCTTCCATTTCGCTTGCCACTATAGAAATATCTTTTGGAAGTGAATTTAGTAAATCGGCAAATTGTTCTTCGTTTAAATAGACATCAAAAGCTTCATTACAAAGACCATATCCTTTTTTATAAGAAATATTTTTTTCTTTAGCTGTTAATTCTATTTCATTATTTAACATTTTTGAAGCAAAAGATAAGTGGGTATTACGATCTCTATTTATTGATAATGCAAAATTACTTTCTGTATAAGAACCTTCTAGTAAAACAGTATCTAAAATTTTAAAGGTTTCATTAAAACTACCACTTGTTCCTATCCTTATAATTACTTCTACTCCGTAGAATTTATATAATTCATATGCATAAATTCCCATACTAGGCATTCCCATACCTACTGGAAAGATTGTAATTTTTTTATCTTTATATTCTCCAGTAAAAGCTGTCATTCCTCTTACTGAATTTACTATTTTTGCATTTTTTAAATACTTATTAGCAATATATTGGCACCTTTTGGGGTCTCCTGCTGTTATAACAATTGGAGCAATTTCTCCTACTTTAGCTTCTATATGTGGTGTTGGCACTTTATCATTCCTCTCTTATTTATTTGTGTTATTATTTAGATTAGTTTTCAATTGGTTGATGCAGCTATTTTTTGAGTAATATCCATTTTATAAGTCATTAGATTATTCTTTCTAGTTCGTGTTATTCCTAAAAGTTCTTGTTCTCCGTTTAAAAATTTATCAATTTGCTCATTAATATTATCGGAATTATTTAGTCTTTTTTGGCAAGACTTAATTAGTATTTTATAAATTTTGTTAAATTTTTCGATATTTTCTTCATCATTAGAAATATTAATTGTTAAATTCAAGTTGCTATATTTAAATTCATAGGTTGTTTTTAACTCGTTTATTGTATATGAAATAAATATAGAGTAATTTTTTAATATCGCAGATGCTACAATACTATCTTTTGTTAATTCTTGAACATCTGTACTATTATTAAAATTATTTACAATATCTAAAAGAGCGTTATCAATAGCTTCTGAAGTTGAATTTTCTACTGGTTGTTCCCTTATATTTTGATTAGGACTGCCAAAAAATTTAATATAATTTAAAGCTAAAATCAATATGATTAAAAAGATTAAACATATCCACATTATTATTGTTTTTTGTTTATTCATTTTTACTCCTTTTATTCTTATTTTTTTGTTTTTTATATTTCATTATTTTCTTTTTTTATTAACACTTCTCTTGGCTTAGATCCATTTGGTGGTCCAATAATTCCTCTTTCTTCTAATAAATCTATAATTCTAGCTGCTCTATTATAACCCAGGCGATATTTTCTTTGAATTAATGATGCACTTACCTTTCCTGCTTGTATTACATAATCAACTATTTCATTGTATAAAGGATCTTCATATTCTTCATCGGATTCATATCCATCATTATGACTTTCTGAATCATTTTTCATTTCTGTTAGTGAATTATCGTATTGTGCTTTTTGTTGCTCACAAACAAAATCTACAACTTTTTGAATTTCTTGTTCACTAACGAATGCTCCTTGAATACGTACTGGAGAATTTTCTCCCATTGGTAAAAATAACATATCTCCTTTACCAAGTAATTTTTCTGCTCCTGTTGAATCTAATATTGTTCTAGAGTCTATGCTAGATGATACAGCAAATGAAATACGTGATGGAATGTTTGCTTTTACCACTCCAGTAATGACATCAGTTGAAGGTCTTTGTGTTGCAACGATTAAATGAATACCTGCTGCCCTAGCCATTTGGGTAATTCTCATTATTGAATCTTCAACTTCTTTTGCTGCTACTAACATTAAATCTGCTAATTCATCTATAATGACGACAATATATGGCATTTTAGGATATTCTGGATTGCTTTCGCAGAATTCATTATATCCTTTGATATTTTTATTTTTTGTTTGTTCAAAAACATCATATCTTCTTTCCATTTCTACAACAATATTCTTTAATGCAATTGATGCTTTTTTAGGATCTGTTACAACCGGACATAGCAAATGAGGAACTCCATTGTACATACTAAGTTCTACTTTTTTAGGATCAACCATTACTAGTTTTACTTGTTCTGGCTTGGTTCTCATTAAAATAGATGTGATAATGCAATTCATACAAACTGATTTACCTGATCCAGTTGCTCCTGCTACTAATAAATGTGGTGTCGTATTTATTTCCATCCATTTTACTTTACCCATGATATCTTTTCCAAGACCTACTGCAAGTAAATTTTTTTCGTTTACTTCAGGCATTTTTGATAATACCTCTTTGAAAGAAACAGAACTATTTACTTGATTTGGCAACTCAATACCAATTGTATTTTTTCCAGGAATTGGAGCTTCAATTCTAACATCCCGTGCTGCTAATGCTAGTGCAATTTCTCTTTGAATTGACAACAATTTACTAACTTTTGTTCCTGCTTTAATTTCTAATTCATACTGTGTAACTGTCGGACCAATATTAACTTGAACAATTTTTCCAGTAATATCAAAATCTTTTAATACTTTTTCTAATTCGGTTATATTTTGTTTTGCTTTTGTTTCATTTTCTTTATTACTAACATTTTTAACTGTATTCAATAAATTAATTGGTGGTAATTTATAATTCTCATTTACACTATTAATAACTACTTCATCTTTTATTTCAAGACTTTCATTTGTGTTAATTTTTGGAGGCGTTCTCATAATTGGAACATCTGCATCTATATTTTCTACTTTAACTGGTTCTACCACAACAGCAGGTTCTTCAAGTGGAAGTTCTTCAGCATCTGGTACTTTTGTTTTAATTAAATCTTTTGTATCTTCTTTTTCTTCTTCATCTTTTTCTGGCTTTTGCCACATTTTTTCGATTGATGGTTTTATTTTATTAAATAAATCAACAATACTTATATTGAATATTAGTACAATTCCAAGAACTAACAAAGTAATTGTTACAATCATTGCTCCATTTCCAAAACAAGTTACAAATAAATAACTAAATATTGCACCAATGATTCCACCACCAGAATTAGAAAGTGCTGTATTACTATTAAAGGATATCATTAAATTATTAAATGTTTCTGTAATAATTTTTATACCTTCTGTTTTGTTTATTTCTATATATTTAACATGGAACATTACTAAGATAGAAATTACTGTAATATATATTCCAATCATTTTACTTGATAACAAGTTCGGAGCTTCTTTTTTAAAAATAAGACAAATTCCTACTACTCCAAAAAGAATTAATAATGCTAAGTATAGTGTTCCTACTAAAAAAATTGCAAAACTTCTAGCAATGTTCCCTACTATTCCTGTTCCTAGTATTCCTATAATGCTAAATAGTATAATAATAACTCCTACAATCTCATTACTATATTCAAATTTATTTTTATTTTTTTCCTTTTTTGCCTTTTTTTTGGCCATAATGTATCACCTTACCAACTACTTCTAACTATTAAGAATTATATAATATCTTTTAGTAATAGTCAATCAAATTAACCACACTTCAAAGAATAAGAGGAAGCTAGATTTCTAGTTTCCTCTATCTATATATAAACGCAAATTCGTATCTTACTTGCGAACTTACGACACACTATGAAGAGTAATCCAATTCTCATAATTACTCTACACTATCTATAATATTCTTCTATAAATAGTATAGTATAAACTTTATATTTTTATTCTCTTTTTATGTTAATTAATTATTAGTTAAAACTTTTTTCTTTGCCTCTTTATTTTTTACATCTTTATATTTTATTAATGTATTTAATGCATATTTGCTTAACAACAGTTCGTTTTCTAACTTAGCCTTTTGCACGATATCTTTTGTATTGCTTATTTCAATTTTTAACCAATCTATTCTATTTATTATGTTATTTATTGATATTTTATCTGCATTTTCTTGATCAATTAGCCATTCGTTTTTTAGAATGTGATAAATATACAAACAATTAAGTTGACCGTTATTTGGAATAGTCACAAACGCATTTCTTTTTTGATTACTAAACCTTGCATATAATCCTAAAAGAATACTATCATCTAAAAATTTCATCATTTTAATATCTTCTAAATCTATTGTAATACTTTTGACATTTTGACATACGTTAACTAAGTTTTTTTGATATAAATTTTTTTGATTTGTAATGCTTGTATTTTTTGAGTTAATTAATTTTTTAAATTCTGTATTTTTTGCATTTTTACAATTTCGATTAAATACATAGTAACCTCTCCTTGTTAAATATTAAATATGCCTTTGAAATTAAGACTACTATTATAATAGCATATTCACAAACATTTTTCATCATTTTAATTTAATATTACGGAGAATATGTTTTAATTTTATCCTCCATTTTATTTATCTTAATTTCTGTACTTCCCTCTTGATCTGTCCTATATATTTTTGAATCTTCTAAATTATTTAATGCTTCTTTATTAGGATGTCCATAACGATTATTCTTTCCAACACTAATAATGGAATTCTTAGGATTGATTTCATTTATAAAAGACTTACTACTGCTTGTCTTACTTCCATGATGTCCTACTTTTAATACATCTACATTTGATAGATTATATTTATCTAATATATCTTTTTCTTTCTCTACTCCTGCATCTCCCATAAACATAAACTTATAACCATCAAGTTTAGTATAAATAACATTACTATTATCATTTTCATTATCATAATATTTAGTTTGTAAGAAATGGAACTTGTTATTATCTATATTTAGTTCTTTAATACATGAATAATATTTAATTTTTTTCTTATCTAATACTTTAATTAATTCTTGTTCTAAAACATTATATGGTCCACAATTAAAGATTACATTTTCTACTTTAAATTTATTAACTAAGTTAATCGCTTCTCCCATATGATCATAGTCTCCATGTGGTGATTGTCAAAAAGTAAGTCGAATGTAATTCGAATTTTTTCAAAGAAAAAAGATTGCAAAACGCAATCTATCTACTTCTTCTAATATTATTTTCAAGTTCAATCGTCAAATCTCTTTCAATTGATGTAGTAGTTCCAAGAACAAATTCATCAGTTATTCCATAATTAAATTGAAAATTAGGATTTGCAACAAATCTCTTATTTTCTACATCTAAATATCCTATACAAAACTGGCTTGGTATAATATTTCTTTCAAAATATGATTCTGGAATTTTATGATCTTCCCAATCATCAAAATAAGATTCAACAACTCCGAATTGTTTATATTCTCTTGATCCATTAAATTCTTTTGAAACTACAAAAATACAAGTTGCACCGAATCCACTTCTATTAATATTTGGATTAGTAAGACTATCAAAATCTAAATTGCAGTATGTATTTTCAAAAAAGTGTTGAGTATCAGATAATTCGTCCCTTATGCCATTTTGTCTTAACTGACATTGTCCGCCATTATATATTAATGTTTTTACTCCATCTTCATCATATATACAGTCAATAGGAGCATCTTCTAATATTTCATTTGGGAGACTGTCAATTTCAGTTGCTGAACAGATAAATCCTCTTTTCATAATATTATCTGCAGATCCTAAATCAGTAGCATGTTGATATATTACATAACCACTTTGTTTGCAAAAATTATATATTTTTATTAATAAGTTACAAAGTTCGTCACCATAATATTCTTTTGCTTCTTCGTAATTCACAATATTACCTCCTATACCTATTATATCACACCAATTCATATTCTCTAGCAATTATTCTCTCATTAGAGCAATATTTAATTACATATTTATTATCCTGTTTACAAATAATAATTCCTACTGTATCATTTTCTTCAATAGTTTTTATATTCTTATCTATATAATTCATATAAGTCATAATTTGTCCAGTATGCTCTTTCTTAAGTTCTGTTATCTTTAATTCTACGACTACATAACACCTATATTTAATATTATAAAGTAATAAATCAATATAGTTGTATCTATTACCTAATTTAATTGGATATTCACTTTTTATAAAAGTAAACCCTATTCCTAATTCTTCTAAAAAGTTTTCAATATCTTCTAGGATTAGTTTTTGTAATATTTTTTCTGATAATATATCATATTTATTATCATTTTTAATCTTAATTGGATTCTTTACAAAGTCAACTACATTTTGTTTGGCTTGATTTAGCAATTTATTTTTTGTGAATTCAGGAAGCCTTTCATATTCGTTAGATTTTATTTTTTCTCTTAACTGTCTTATTGATAAATTATTTAATTCAGCTATTTTAACATAGTATTGAAATTTATTATCATCAAACCAAAGAATTTCACAATAATGACTCCAACTTAATTTGGCAGACACTGTCTGCCACTTTTGAGAAACTTTATAGAATTGTCTCATATTTCTTAAATTTCTTTGACTATACCCTTGGCCTAAATCTTCAGTCTATCTTAATGAATACTCTTTAATAATACTTTCTCCATATTGATTACCTGCATCTAATAATAATTTGCCAACGTTATAGTAAGAATTCAAATCATTTCTGTTGATTGAATAATTTTTAACAGTTTTATTTATTTCGTTATTTATTAATTCATTTTTTATCTCATTATAATAATTCATATATTACTCCTTACTACGGACTACAAGTCTCTATTTTCAATTCGTTATTTTTTATCTTGAATATAATACTTCCATCTTCATCTGTTCTATATATTTTTGAATCTTCTAAATTATTTAATGCTTCTTTATTAGGATGTCCATAACGATTATTCTTTCCAACACTAATTATTGAATATTTAGGATTTATTTCATTTATAAATTCAATACTTGAGCTCGTTTTACTTCCGTGATGTCCTACTTTTAATACATCTACATTTGATAG
>UMBX01038193.1_pt1 | contig 43268 bp, 36 predicted proteins | sample 1964081 | NCBI WGS metagenome assembly UMBX01 (sample SAMEA4835952, study PRJEB28245) | human gut metagenome | biome: gut microbiome; material: fecal sample | place: Denmark | collected 2008
CAAGAAGTCATCACTATCTTAAAGACAGAGTCTTGTGTAGCTGGTATAACCTTGTGTTCACTTAAGAGTTTTTCTTTTAATTTTAAAACTCTATCATTATCTAAGTTTACAATATTTTCTCACCTCCTTTCGGTGAGACCTAATCTAACACATATAAAAAAGAAGAGCAAATACCGAATTTTTAAAATTCACCCTTCTTTTTTGCCGAATTTGGCATTTTCAGCTATGGAATTTGCTATTTTCAGGAAAATTTAGACCTGAATTTGCAAAATTACTACTTTTTAAAAAAATTAAATTTTTTATCACATAGTAAAAGATGAATCGTAAAAATTCATCTTTAATAGTTTTAATCTATTTAGAAATATTAATTATTTCATCTAAACTATCATCTGTTGCCATTATATTTTTATGCTCTTGATTACACTTTTCGCAACGATAGAGTATTTTGTAAGTATCCTTAAACTTTTCAATACCTATTGGTTTTAACATACCTTTACATGGGTTAGCTCTATCACCAGGCATAATATCTATATGAATAGAGTAAAGACAGTAAGGACAATGGTCTCTTGTTGTATATCCTAAAGGAGAAATTTCTTTTCCACAATGTATACAAGTAAAACCTTCATCTCTTTTAACAAATTGCTTCATAACATCACCATTTAAAGTATAACAATAATTTGTCAAAAATTCTATTATTTGCTATGATAAAAATGAAAAGAGGTAAGATTATGATTAAATATGAATCATTAGTTAATAAGTATTATTATAATAGTAATGATCTTAATAATATAATAAAACAACTTAAAGATACTGATTATTATGAAAATTGTAGTAGGGAAAATGTTTCTGCACTTGTAAAATCAGTGAATGTTTTTTTAGATGATATAAAAGTTCAAAAAGAAAATGTCATATTAGAACGACATGAAACAGAAGAAGAAGCACGTGCATATTTTGGTGAAGAATTTATTAATAAATTTGATAAATTACTTACAGAACTTGATAAACAGCAAACAATATTAGCACTTCATGGAACTGCTCCTGATGATTGTCCAAAGATATGTGAAGAAGGTTTGAAATATACATATCCAGCTCTTAATTCTACTGCAATTTCGCAATCAATGGCTTATGGCGAAGGTGAGATGCACTACAATAAATATGAAGAATTGCTAAATTGGAAGCATAAGAACTACAAGGGATTAGTAATGATTGCCGTTCCTTATGAATGTTATTATAAAGAAGGAATTTGGAATCACTATCAAGAAACAGATAGTGGTATGATTTATAGTCAAGATTACAAAATTAATCCAGATTTTATTGTTGGTTATATAGATGTAAATGATAAGAAAATAGTAGTTAATCCTAAATATAATAGAAATCATGATTATACCGGATTAGTAGAAGATATGGATATTTATAGAGAAAATAAAGAATTAGATAATGACAAAATTGCAAATATAATGAGGAAAAATCACGAAGAATTACAATCATCAGTACCAACAAATGTAGAAGAAAAAAAGAAACAGGAAGAAGAAATTGATATCCAAAAAGTACCAGAATATATAGAAAATTTAAACTATACATTTAATTCAATTAAAATAGGTTATCCTGATGCTATGAATGAGGAAAAATATAAAGAAATTTTATCAGATTTATCAAATAATTTTACTAAAGTAACTAAAGCCTTACCTTTCTTAAAAACGAATGAAGAATTAAAAAAATCAGCAGAACCAATTTCTTCTCCCGTTAGTGTAGCTCAAAGTACAGATGAATTTACTTTTGATGATACCTTTTTTGATGATGATATAGAATGGGAAGATGAATCTTCTATGCAACAAGAAAACAAAAAGTTATAATTTATGGATTTGGTAGTTTGTCAAAGCCTTCATTATTTGCTATAATTTCTAATGAAAGGTTACGATTTATATGGAGTTTACAATAGAAGGATTTGAAGGACCACTTGACCTTCTTCTTCATCTTATAAAAGAAAATAAAATGGACATATTTGATATTGAGATAAATCTAATTACAGAACAATATCTAAAATATATTCATAATATGGAAAAAGTAAATCTTGAAGTATCAGAGTATTTAGTTTTAGCTAGTGAACTTATTGAAATAAAAGCAAAGATGTTACTTCCTAGAAAACAACAAGAAAGTGAAAAAGAAGAAGAGGACCCAAGAGAAGAATTAGTTAATAAATTATTAGAATATCAAGCTTATAAAGAAATTAGTAAAGATTTAAAAGAAAAAGAAGAATTAAGAAAAGAAATTTATACTAAAGCACCAGAAAGATATAGTGATTATCAAGAGGAAGAAGTCACTTTTGAAGGTGGTTCTGTTGATTTACTAGTAGATGCTTTTAAGAAATTTTTATTAAGAAAACAAGAAGAAAAACCACTTAATACTAAAGTAACTAAAAAAGGTATAACTGTGTCTAGTAGAAGATATGAAATAAAAAACTTACTTAAAGAAAAAGGAAGAGTTAACTTTTACCAGATGTTTACTGTTCCAACAAAAGAATATATAGTGGTTACTTTTCTAGCTATATTAGAAATGGCTAAAAATAAAGAGTTAATTATTCATCAAGAAGGTATTTATGATGAAATAATTTGTGAGGGGGTCTAAGATGGAAGCAGTACTTGAAGGATTATTGTTTGTAGTAGGAGATGATGGATTATCTCTTGAACAAATTAAAGATATCTTAGAAATCGATTTTGAAGAAATTAAAGCATTAATTGCAACTTTACAAGAAGAATATTCAAAAAGTAATAGGGGAATAAAGATAGAATTTTTAGGTAATAAATTAAAACTTACTACTAAGAAAGAACATCATTTATATTACCAAAAGTTATTAGAAAATAAAGAAACACATTCATTAAGTCAGGCAGCTCTTGAAACACTTGCTATTGTAGCTTATAATCAACCATTAACGAGAATTCAAGTTGATCAATTAAGAGGAATAGCTAGTGGACCAATGATTAGAAAGTTAGTTGCAAAAGGATTTATTAAAGAGTCAGGTAGAAGTAATTTACCAGGAAGACCAATTCTTTATGAAACAACAAGTGATTTTCTAGATTATTTTGGACTTGCTAATATTGAAGACTTACCAGATATGAGAGAGTTTTTAAGTAATAGTGAAGATAAAGATGAAGAAGTAGATTTATATGAATCTAAATATAAGGAGATTGATTAGGAGCAAATGATGAAAAAAGAAGATAAAAAGGGAACAAATAAGAAAAAAATAAAGTGGTTAATAGTAGGGTATTCATTATTGTTTATATTTCTTTCAATTTCATACTTACTAAGTAGTAAGTTTCCAGATATTTGGAGTTATGAAACACTCTACTTTTCGGTAATATATTTTTTAACACTACCATTTATTCTAGGAATAGAAATACCAAAGAAGAAAATAATTTATCCATTATACTTTTTAGCAGCTATTGCCATATCTTGGATTACTTATAGGGAAACATATCTTTGTTATTCACTCTTTACTTTACTAGTATTTACTATATCTGTTACACCACTATTATATCCTAAGGCTTTAAATAACAAGGTAAGAAAAGTACTTAGAATAGTTATTCCAATAATATTTTTAGCAGGAAGTATATTTTTAGTATATCAAGAATTAGGTTTTAATAATAATTATATTGATACAGATTTTGATACTGACACATCTTATGATGAAGGAATATACATCTCTCCTAGTTTTCTAGGTAATTATAAATCTACTATAATTGATGACCAAAAAAATATAAAAGAAATGCGATTGGTAATAAGCGATAAAAAGAATGAATTTGATGAAAATCTATTTTCTGATGCTGCTATCTATTATAATACTACCTTAGATATTTATGAAAATGAAACCTTAAAAAAGAGATATTACTTTTTAAATAAATCTCTTATTGATGATAATTTAACTTTTGAATGTCTTGGAAGTTATAATGCTGATAATCCTAGTAAACTTGATAAAACATTACTTGGAAGTCCCGTTGATTTAACTCTTAGTAATAATACCTATACGATGAATATAAATTTTATTACTAATAACGGTGGTAAAGTAGTTTTTAGTAAGGTAGGAGCATTTGATGATACTATTCAATATACCAATGCTAAGGAATACTACTTTTATGATGCTGGTGATAACAAGTACAAATATACTTATAATGAACCAACGGATAAAAAGGTACTTAGTCATTATGTTTGTAATACAAACGATTGTAACTTGTATGTTGAAAGTGATTATTTTGCAGTAATTAGAGAGGATAAAAGTTATTATGTTTATAATGTTAAAACGGGTAATATAATTAATTCTTTTACAACAAAAGAAAAATACTTATTTGTTAACCTTGTAACTAAAAATAATTTTCCAAGTGGAATAATATTAGAACAAACTAATGATTACAAATCTAAAGTTAGTTATTATGACTTTTACTATGGTAAGGAAACTATTAATGCTGAAATGTGTGATCATATTTATGATCCTGGAGAAAAACTACCAGGCAACTACTTATTCTGCAAAAAAAATAATTCTACAAATTTAGTAAATACTAAAGGTGAAATAGTTAAAGAAGAAGTAGATTCTTTTGTATCAAGTGATGATGGTACTGTTTACTTTTATGAAAGTGTACAGGAAAGTCCAACTACAGTTCCTGTAGTTAAAAAACTTTATGATAAAAATTTTAATATAATCTATACTGATAAAAATGATGGTGAAAAACTTGACTATGATAATATGGATGTTGATGCAGATAGTATAACATTTGTAACAAATAAAAAAATTTATACTTATAAAGGAAATACTAAAGTGTTTGAAAGTAAAACTGATTATAAGGAAATCTATAAAGTATCTAAAAATTATATTGTTGTTAATAAAAATGATTATGTAACTATAATTGATCCTAAGGAAAAGGTAATTGCTACAGTATGTAAACTATCACCTGAAAATAAAGTTAAATATATATATACTAAAGATGGCACTGATATTCTTTCAATATATGTATTTGATCCTAATATAGTTGCAGATGAAATAGAAGTAACTGAATATAATAAAGATATTCTTAGTGATAAAGAAAAGTTTGAAAAGTATAAAAAAGGACATACTTTCTATGAATACGATTTCCATACTAATGAATCAAAAATAGAAAAAAAAGCTGTATTGGCTTTCATTAGTTATTAAAAGTATTGAAAAAAGAAACTGTAGTGTTGGCAGTTTCTTTTTAGATGTTTAAACCATCTATCAAAAATTAATAACAAATATATATTTAAGTAGTATACAATAATACTATACAAAAGTCTTTTTTTTGCTTAATCCTTTATTATTTTGTTTTGCCATATTATTAAGGGTTATTTCATTAGCTAGTGAAGTGCCATTATCTAAGATTTCACAAACTTGTAATAAAGTATCAGTATTTATTTCTTTTTGTTCACCGTTATTTATTATTACGTAACCACCAGAAATATTATAATGTAAATCTATTGCAGGCTTTTCCCAGAAATCACCAGAATATTGGAAATTAATTATTTCTCCATAATCTTTATAGGTACCATGATCATCTGCGATAGGGTACATAACAAATTTATGAGAGTAGAATATAGAAGAACCATCTTCGTTAAAATATCTAGAAACATAATATTTAGAGTTAATTCCGCTACTCGCATAGATTGTTTTTGAATATTCATCTTTTGATTCTATTTTTAATTTACAAGCATCTTTACTAGTTTTATCATCAAAATCATCAGAAGGACTGGCGATTAAATTTATCTTTTCTAAATAATCAGCTGGTTTTTCTAATTCAACATCATCTCTTAAAAAAGGATTAACAGCAACATCGAATTTGTTAAGTAATGGTTGTATTAAATCTTTAGCTAAGAAAGGAAATTTAATGCAACATTTTTCTAACTTCTTTCTATTTGCTTCAACATTTTGCATTACTTCTTCCTTAGTAATAGCTAAGTTACTATCTTTATAAAAATTTTTAAATTTAGTAAGTTTAAGACCTTTAAGGTAATTATTTATTACTTGATTTAAAATAGTTTTATAGTCAGTTTCTGCACTTTCATCTTTTCCACTTATTCTTGCATAATAATCTTTTAATTCAGTTAAAACCAAAACTGCATTATTTAGTTCATAGGTATGAAATTCTTCTAAATATTTGTTTTTACTAACTCTTCTTCGCAATCTCTCTTTAGCTTCAGTGTATACTGTATCGATACTTTTTCTTTCTTCTTCACATTTTCTTTTGACTTCTTTAAAATCTGTATCCCTTTTATAAATGTCATCAATAGCATTCTTTTTATCTATATTGTTAGATTCTATCCAAGTTCCATCTGGGTATTTTTTTTGCATATAAGTTAAAAAGTCTAAAGGAATCTTTCCAGTTAATTCTAGACAAGATAAAAACTTATCAACTCGCATATTTAAATCATTCCAGCCATAGTAAACTATATTATCAATGACTCTTTCTTCTGTCACTATTCCGAGAGCTTTAATTATTTCTTTTAGTTCTAAATCGTACATAATCTTCCTTCTTTCTTTTTCGCTATATTCTATCATAAATATATCTAAAAGTAAATAAAAAACTCGGGAAGTAAAAATCTCCCGAGTAATATTTCATCTGGTGCACATGAAGGGACTTGAACCCATACGAAGAAATCTTCTGCAGATTTTGAGTCTGCCGCGTCTACCGGTTTCGCCACATGTGCATGAGTAAATTATATCATAATAGTAATAAAAAAATAAATAGTTTTTGTAAAAAATCATATTCTAAATTAGGAACATAAAATTTTAAAGACTTGAAGAGCAATTAAAAATAAAGTATAATAGGTGTTGTTGGAGGATAAAAATGGAATATATAATTATTTTATTAGTACTTCTAGTTATCTTACTTGCAGTACTTAAAGCTAATAAGAAAGATGCAGAATTAGACTTTAATAAATTAGTAGAATATCTAGGAGGAAAAGATAACATCATTCAATCAGAAATAAAAATGTCTAGATTTATTGTTACATTGAAAGATGTTAGTAAAGCTGATAAAGAAGCTATTCAAAAGCTAGGTGCTAAAGGAGTAGTGGAAATTAATAATCAGTTAAAAATTATATTAGGACAAGATTCTAAACAACTAAAAAAATATATCGATGAAATGAAGTAGTTTATGCTACTTTTTTTCTTTTCTTTTTGATATACTCTATTTAGAAAGGATATGAGAATATGAAATATGTTTATGCTTTTAGTGAAGGTAATAAAGATATGCGTAATACCCTAGGAGGAAAAGGAGCTAATCTTGCCGAAATGACTAGTTTAGGTCTACCAGTTCCCCAAGGATTTACCGTATCTACTGATGTTTGTACTAAGTATTATGAAGAAAATGAAACAATAAATAAAGAAATAGAAGAGGAAATATTTAAAGAATTAGCTCATTTAGAAGAAATAACAGGTAAAAAGTTTGGAGATGAAACTAATCCTTTACTAGTATCAGTAAGAAGTGGTGCTAGAGTATCAATGCCAGGAATGATGGATACAGTCTTAAATCTTGGAATGACTGATAGTGTGGCAGAAGGTTTTAGTGAAATAACTAATAACAAAAGATTTGTTTATGATAGTTATCGCCGTTTTATTCAAATGTTTGCAGATGTGGTAATGAACTTTCCTAAAAGTTCTTTTGAAAAATTATTTGATAAGATTAAAGAAGAGAAAAATGTTTCTAACGATACAGACTTAACAGCAGATGATTTATTAGAAGTAATTGAAAGATATAAAATAGAATACAGAAAATATGCAGGAGTAGATTTTCCACAGGATGCTAGAGTTCAATTATTAGAAGCTATTAAAGCGGTATTTAGAAGCTGGAATACAGATAGAGCGAAGACTTATCGTCGTCTTAACAATATACCATCTAATTGGGGAACAGCTGTTAATGTTCAACAAATGGTTTATGGTAATAAAGGGGATAATTCTGGAACAGGAGTCGCTTTTACAAGAAACCCTGCGACAGGAGAAAAAACTTTATTTGGGGAGTATCTAATGAATGCTCAAGGAGAAGATGTTGTAGCAGGAATTAGAACACCGCAGCCTATCGCTACTTTAAAGGAAGTAATGCCAGAGTGTTATTTAGAGTTTGAACGAATTTGCACTATCTTGGAAGGCCATTATAAAGATATGCAAGATATGGAATTTACGATTGAAGATGGTAAACTTTATATGTTACAGACAAGAAATGGTAAAAGAACTGCTCCTGCTGCTTTAAAAATAGCTGTTGATATGGTAGAAGAAGGAATGATTAGTAAAGAAGAAGCTTTAATGAAAGTAGATGCTTCTAGTCTTGACCAATTATTACATAAAACCTTTGATTCCGCTTCCTTAAGTCAAGCTAAAGTCATTGCTAAAGGACTAGCTGCTTCTCCAGGTGCTGCTACTGGTAAGATTTATTTTACAGCAGAAGATGTTATGAAAGCTCATGAACAAGGAGAAAAAGACTTACTTTTAGTAAGAAGTGAAACTTCTCCTGAAGATATTGAAGGAATGAATCTTGCGCATGGTATCTTAACAGTTAGAGGTGGAATGACTTCTCATGCTGCTGTTGTTGCTCGTGGAATGGGTACTTGCTGTGTATCTGGTTGTGGAAACTTAGTGGTAGATGAAATTAATAAAACAGTAACAACTTCCGCCGGTATGGTTTATCATGAAGGAGACTATATGAGTTTAGATGGTAGTACAGGTAATGTTTATGGTGAAAAGATTTTAACTGTAGAACCAACTATTAGTGGTAACTTTGAAACCTTTATGAACTGGGCTGATAGTGTTAGAAGATTAAGAGTAAGAGCAAATGCCGATAATCCAAGAGATGCTAAAGTAGCAAGAGACTTTGGCGCTGAAGGAATAGGTTTATGTAGGACAGAGCATATGTTCTTTGATAAAGATAGAATTTTTAACTTCCGCCGAATGATTACAGCAGATACAACTGAAAAAAGAGAAGAAGCCTTAGCAAAAATTTTACCTTATCAAAAAGAAGATTTTAAAGGTTTATTTAGAACAATGAAAGGTTATGAAGTAGTAATTAGATATCTTGATCCACCACTTCATGAGTTTTTACCACATACTGATGAAGAAATTAGAGAATTAGCTCCTACTTTAGAGATGAGTTTTGATGATTTAAAGAATAGGGTAGAGTCTTTGAAAGAATTTAATCCGATGATGGGTCATAGAGGTTGTCGACTAGCTATTACTTATCCAGAGATTGCTGTAATGCAAACAAGAGCCGTAATTGAAGCAGCAATTGAAGTAATGAATGAGGGAATAGAAGTTACCCCAGAAATTATGATTCCACTTGTTGGAACAACAAATGAACTTTCTTATATTAAGAAAATAGTTTGTGAGACAGCTGATGAAATCATTAAAGAAAGTGGTAAGAAACTTAATTATAAGGTTGGTACAATGATTGAAATTCCAAGAGCTTGTGTTATTGCTGATAAGATTGCTGAAGAAGCTAGTTTCTTCTCTTTTGGTACTAATGATTTAACTCAACTTACTTATGGCTTTTCAAGAGATGATGCTTCTAAATTCTTAAAAGATTATTATGCTAAAAAGATTTTTGAGCAAGACCCATTTGCTACTATTGACCAAGAAGGTGTTGGTAAATTAGTAGATATGGCAGTAAAACTTGGTAAAAGTGTAAGACCTGGTATTGACCTTGGTATTTGTGGTGAGCATGGTGGTGATCCAGCTAGTATTGATTTTTGTCACAGAACTGGTTTGACTTATGTTTCTTGTAGTCCATATCGTGTTCCTACTGCAAGATTAGCTGCTGCTCAAGCTGCAATTAATAGTAAAAATAATTAATATTTAATTAATATTTGAATATAATAATAATGGTATACCTATTTGACATTTTCAAAAAATTATAGTATATTGTAGTTGCACTGAAGAAGTGTTGTAACTTGAAAATGTTTAGCCGCTTATGGATGGTGCGGGTTATAAGTGATTCCAATTGCGAAATGTTAGTCGCTTCCGGGTGGTGCGAGTTATAAGTGATCTCGGTCGAAAATGTTAGAAAACTTCTATCAATTGATAGGGTTTTCTTTTGTTTTATGATAAGATTGATTTAGGAGCTGATGTTATGCAAATACAAACTGGATATATTTATCATATAAAAGATGAATTCTTTGACAAAATAAATGAAAAAGGATTAATGATAAATCATGAAAATGGTCGAACAAGACCTACATATTTTACTATTAAAGATAATGAAATACTGTGGTTTATCCCACTAAGTAGTAAAGTGTCTAAATATCAACCGATTATAGATAAAAAAGTAAAAAAATTTGGAAGTTGTAAGTCTATAATGATAAATGATATTGCAAACAAGAAATCTGTTATATTGTTACAGAATGCTTTTCCAACACTTGAAAAGTATATTGATCATCCACATACAATTAATGGTGCACCTGTAAGAGTAGCTGATAATTTGAAAAATGAAATATTAGAAAATTTTAGTTCACTATTGGCGTTAAAAAAGCAGGGAATTAATTTGTTTTTTGCTGATATTGATAAAATTAAAGAAAAAATGTTAGAGGAATTAAACAGGTAGTTTAAGAATAAAAATATGTTAGAAAATAAATTAGGAATAATTAGTTCAATTGAACTTGCAAATGAAGAAGAAAAATAACAAAATTAAGAGCACTAGAATTATTTGATACAGGAAAACTGCACGAATTAGAAACTGGAAGATTTAATGATTTGGTACTTATTCATAAATTCATGTTTGACGATATTTATTATTTTGCTGGTAAAATAAGAGAAGAAAATATTGCTAAAGGGAACTTTAGATTTGCTTCTGCTCTGTATCTAGATGAAATTTTAAAAAAAATAGATGAAATGCCTCAAGATACTTTTGAAAATATAGTAAAAAAATATGTTGAGATGAATATTGCACATCCATTTAGAGAAGGAAATGGAAGAAGTACTCGTATATGGTTAGATATGATATTAAAAAAAGAATTAAATCAGGTGATTGATTGGGGCAAGATAAATAAGGAAGATTATTTGCTTGCTATGGAAAGAAGTCCAATAAAAGATTTAGAACTAAGATTATTATTGAAAAATGCCTTAACTGATAAGATAGACGATAGATAAGTATTTATGAAAGGAATAGATGCAAGTTATCAATATGAGGGTTATGATACCTATACAATTGAAGAACTTTATGACAAATAACTGAATAACTAAACAAATAGTGAAAAAACAAAACAGAGCTAGAAGTTATCTAACTCTGTTTTTTCTTGTTATTTTTCTTGTCATATGATAAATAATTCTAACAATAATACCAGCAATGATAAATGTAAATCCTAGGAAATAAATTTTATTAGACATATCCAAAATAACTGTTTTAATTACCGAAGAAACATTATCACTCCAAAAGAGAATATTCTTAACATCAATCTTGTTGAATAGTAAATAATTACCTAAAACTAATAACTCACCAGCACTAGCTAGTGGAATAGTAGCTACATTTTTCTTATAAAAGAAGTGACCAAAGATTAGTAAAAGTAGAGTAGTGATACCTAAAACTATGATTGAAATATCAACTAATTTTACAATCTTTACTAAATAAATACTGAAATTATTAATCTTGGTACTGATAATTATTTCATTTGTATAAATCTCTAACATTTGATTAACAAATAAATCTAAAGCTTCTGTTTCTGTCACTACAATATTATGTCTTATTAAATAATTATTAATATTATTCTCTAAATTAGCTTTAACACTATTAGTATCAACACTAACTTCTTTATTATCATAGAAAGCATAGATAGCATTATTTAAACTAGTTCTAATATCTTCCTTTGTATAGATGTCCGTTAAAACTTCATTAGTAAGACCAGACTGGATAAGATAGTTTTGCATTTCTTCATTGATAGAATTATAAACTTTATCATAATAATTTATCTTTTCTAAATTATCTATAATATAATCTGGTTTTAGAATAGTTAGCTTTATCGTAAAGATTAGTGTTATACCTAGTACAATAACAGTTAGTAATAACAGATAAAAGTAAAATGATAACATCTTTAATTTTCTACTCATAAGTAGCACCTTCTAACTCTGCATATATTACATATCTTTTAGTTTTAAAGCCAATTGTATCTACTGGCCAACAAGTATACATCATTAACTCTTCTTTATTAGTTTGAATAGGTAAGCTACTCATATCTTTATAATCAATAACTTTACCTTCTCTTACTCTATAAGTAAAAGTTCCGTAACTTGCTTTGATAGTTACAATATCACCAGCTGCTAACTGATAAAGATTCATGAAATGTTGTCTACTATTATGCGCTGCTAGAATAATAGAACCACCTTCACCAGGAAAGTAACTACCAGAATAATGACCAACACCATATTTAATAATATCTAAGGTGTCTCCGTGATAGACTGGAATACTGACATTAATTTTTGGAATTTCAATTGTTGCCCAAACTGTTCCCCAATTCGGATAAACCGCTAGTCTTTTTTTAACCGAATCAAACTTTAAATCTTGAGCTTCACTTTGGGTTTTACCAATTGTAATCATATCTATTAAAGAAATATAAGTATCTATCTTCTTTCCAAAACAGAAGAAACAAATTACAACTAGTAAAGACGAAATAAAAAAAGAAATTGTTAATTCCTTGGCAATTCCTTTTCCTAATTTGAGAATTCTTTTAAGCATTTGTTCCTGCCATTTTTTTAGCAATAACTACTACACCAAGTACAGAAATTACACTAGCTATTACTATAACTAAGTAGTTATTATTAGTATTTTGAATTCCATTATCTTTGTCAGTGATAACTGTGAATGGGGTTTTACCATCTGATTCATAAACAGTTAATTTTCCACCTTTAGTTAAAGTTACTTTAACAGCAGTATTCTTAGAAATATCACTTACAATTGAAACTAATTTAGATTTAGCACTATCACTTAAAGCACTATAATCAGTTGCTCCTGATTCTTGAACTATTGTTAATGCTTCATCAAATTTACTTGCAATATAGTCACAATCACTACTAGATAAATCATACTTGTTTAAGTATCTTTCAAGTTCAGTGACAAGGTTTGCTGGTGCACTGACTTGTTTTCCTCCAATTGTGTAAGTATTTGTTAACTTTGACTTTAAGTCTTGTTTTGTCATAGCACTAACGTTAGTTCCTACTAGGAAAAATACGGCTATTGCTAAAACGTAAAAAACTTTTTTCATAATATACCTCCCTACTATATATTAAGTCTATAACATAAATAGCTTAAAAGCAAGGTAATTGTATATTTTTGACAACTAATTATGTAATTTTTTTTAAATAATTATGTTATAATATCTGTAATATTTTTTAGGGGGATAAGTATGAATTTAACATATAAAGAATTTTTAAAGTTATTATCAGAAAATACAAGAGAGTATATCGAAAATGTTATGAATGAGTTATATTATTATGAAAGGTTATCAACTACTAGTGATAATAATCGTTATTTCAATATAATAAGAGCATGTTATATCGGCATGGAAAAGGATATAGCATATACTGACTTTATAAAAAAGATGAAGTTTGATAGTAGTAATATAGATAATTCTTCTAAATCTCGTATTTATTATGATTTTAAAAAAATTCCTGCTTCGTCTAAGGAAGAAATATTTAGAAAATATAATAGTTTTTTCATTTTGCAGGATAGTATTGAAAACTCTAAGTACTTTCAATATTTAAAACCTAGTGAAATTTTATATGATGCAGTAAAAAACTTTATTGTACGTTGTAACTATAAGGAGGACTACGCCTTTTCTAGGGTAGTTGGAGTAGAAAAAAATAGTGACTATCTTGATTTAGTCAGCGAGTTAGTAAAAAGAGATAGGGAACAAGTTAATGTTCAACTTGAAAGAGAACTTTATAAAGATTTAAATTATGAAGTTATTTCTTTTGTTGAATGTGCTAGTAAAATAAGAAATAAATTAAGTATATGTTTAGAAAGAAATGTTATTAGAGAAAGTAATTACATTAGAGATACAAGTGATTATTTAACACCTTTATCACTATTTCTAGCGATTTTTGAATATGATGGCAAGAAAGTGAATGCTATAAAAAAGATATTTAATGATAAAGGAATAACTCTTTTTAAAATATATAAAGCTTTAGGAAAGAATCTTAGTAAAGAAATAAAAGAAGAAAAGAAAGATATTCGTGTTATTGATAAATTTTATAGACCATATTTAGATAAACATATTAGTGAGTTAGTAAAGAAACTATTTACTAAGGAGTTAGTACCGAATAATTGTGTAGAAAAGTTTATTTCTCAATTTGATGTTGAAGCTTTAGATATAGTGGACTTGCGAGAATCATTGTTTGCACTTGATGAATTTGATGAGAAACAATTTGATGAATTTTATCATAAGTTAAAACTCCAAACTAAAATATCTTTAAATGATACTGCCAAAATATATCAATTATTATTAACACAACTAGATAGTAATTTCTTACTAACTTCTACTGATGATATTGATACTTTAGCTATTTTAATTTCTTCTTATTATCATAATGGTATAGTTAGTGAATATTTTAAAGATAACGGTATTGCGCTTGAAAATATTTTAGATTTGTTAAATATTAATATCACTAAAGAAGAACTTAAAAACGTTGCTGTTGATAAAAAAGTATTTATGAAGAAATTTAAGAGATTTATTGTAGATGGTGTTAATAGTGATAGAGATATTTCTAAAGTTACTCCAACAGATTTTGAGAAGAATTTATGTAATCAAAATTTTAACAAGACAAATATTGTTCAAGGAATATTTGAAAACTTTACCGGTAAGGGGTTACCATCTAACTTTATTAAAGAGTTAGATGATTATATTGTTACTAAAAGAAAAGAGAAAGCTAAAAAGGAACTAGTTGAATACTTAGAAGAAAAAAACATAGAAGACGTTGATTTTCTCTTTAAAGTATTAGATGCTTATGAACATTTCCTTTTGAGTAATACTTCTTCCAGTAAAAGACTATTAATGGAAGCAAGTATTATTACTGCCTTTGGTATGACAGATATTGGTTCAAAGTATTTAAGTCTGATTCATTTTGATTATGAAAAATTTTTAGTACAAGCTAATATTAAAAATGAAAAAGTAGAATCAACTGAACTTAGAGATTTAGCTTTCAAAGAAAATCTAGAACCATTTATTAATAATAATGATACAACACTTAGTATTACAGTAAATCTGCTTAAGAGTTCTGATATTTCTCCTGAAGTTAAAAAGTTTATAGATGATAGTAAATATGAAGTTTTAACAGAAGAAGAATTCTATTATCAACAAGAAATAAATGTAAAAACGAGTGAAGTTAAGGAAAGATTAAAGGAAAATTTGTCAGAAGATATGTTAGGTTTTATTGAATCATCTTTTTGGTATTATCCAAGATTAAGAATAGTAGAAGATAGTTGTGATAGAAAATGTATGAGTTTATTCCTAGGAATTATGTCTTCTTTAAAAACCAAAGTACTATTTGAAAAGTATGGTTTTGATTGTAAAAAAATAATTGATGACTTTGTTGCTGATAGTCCAACATCTAAACAAGTTGCTGATAATCTGTATCTTGATTTTGAATTGTTTTCTAAAGAAAAATTATCAGATATTACAATTATTAATGATTTATTTGCAAATAATTATATAAAAAGATTATGTGAAAAAAATAATATATCAATTTATAATTTGGAATATGAATTGCTTTTAAAAACTGGCAAGTTAGGTAGCCTTAGTATTTCTGAGAAAAAACAATTATTAGAAGCAACCGAACTACCAAGTGTTAATCCATTTAATAATAGTAGTTTAATTAATTATTCGAATGTCTTAAGTTTTCATTCAAAAAGCATTGAAAAACCATATCAAGAACTTTTAAGTTCTAACTCTATTTCTACTGCTACTAATATGATACATGATACGATAGATGATTTATATAAAGAGCAAATAGAGAAGCCAAGTTTCTTTCAACAATTATTTTCACTCATGCAAGAAGAAGATAAAGATATTGTTTATAATAAAGAAGCAATGATAAAACTTAGAGAAGAATTAGATAAACAAAGTGACAATTTAGAAAAAGAGATTAAAACTTATGCTGAACTAATCGACTATATGAAAGCTTTCTATAAGAAGAATGAAGATAGAATAGTAGAGATGGATAGCAAGATGAGAGCAGTTGAAGATTTACAAAATAGTGAAGAAGATGATGATACTTTTGGGTTAATTAAATATCAAAGTACTCTAAATATCATGTCTTCTTATAAAAACTCTTTTGTTACTACTGGTAATCTTTGCAAAGCTGAGATAATTAGAGTTTATAATTCGATTGTAAGTCACTTTATGGTTCTTAATTCGATTAGAACTACTAAAGAAGTTTTAGTTCCAATTATTGAATCAGAAAGTATTATTAGTAAAGGAATAGAAAATGAAAAAGATATTATTGGAGTTATTCATGAGATATCTGATTTATTTAATAATATGGTTGAAAATAATACTGAAGGAATAAGTGCAAACTTAGCAAAACTAGATAATTTATCCGTTGATAATTATGCTTCTTTAACAAACGGTATAAATAAATTTTTAGAAGATACTTCTAATCTTTCTAGTAGTAGTGATAAAATAAAAGTAAAATTATATAAGAAAGAGGATTAATTATGCAAATTTTAGTAATTGATGACAATGAGTTTAAATTTAACAATATTAAAGAAATACTTGAAGAAGTAGATGTAGAAGCGGAGATAACTTGGGCAAAATCAAGAAATAGTGGTTTGATAAATATTATGAATCATAACTTTTTAAAAACTGAACTTCCACCTTATGACTTATTAGTATGTGATAATTATTTACCAGTTACTGATGATGATTACCGGACTGAACCACTTGGAAAAAATATAGTAAGAGAGGTAAGAAAACGCTTTCGACTTACTGATTTTCCAATATTAATGTGTTCATCAGAACCATTAGAAGAATTTGGTTACAACTATAGTATCACTTATGATTCTTCGGTCTATATGAATCCAATGTTTAAAGAAGTAATTGATGATGTAAAAAATAATAAAGCTAAACAGTTAGTTAAGAGAAAGTGTAATTAACTATTTAGTAAATGGTGTAAATAATGGAATATTGGAATTTATTTGATTATGAAGGTAAAAAAAAGAAAAAGCTAGCTATTAGGGGAACAAAACTAGCCGATGATGATTTTCATTTAGTAGTAAATGTTTGGATAATGAATGATAATGGAGAATTTTTAATAACACAAAGAGCAGTCAATAAAAGCCACCCGCTTATGTGGGAATGTACAGGTGGCTCTAGTTTAATTAATGAAAACTCTAAACAAGCTGCTATACGGGAAGTAAAAGAAGAATTAGGAATAGATATTTCTAAAAGTGAAGGAACGTTAATAGGAAGAACAAGAAGATATTATGCTAATTGTCCAGATATCTTAGATGTTTGGTTATTTAAAAGTAATATTTCCTTAAAAGAAGTTGTTATTCAGAAAGAAGAAGTAAATGATGTTATGTTTGCTTCTCGTGAAAAAATAAAAGAGTTATTTGATAATGGTCAATTTGAAGCTAATGCTTTATTTAATAGAGTAGTTGATATTGAAAATAAAAGTGAAGTTTACTATGTAGGATTTAATGCTAATAATGCTATTTGTAATGAGAATTTCTTTTCATCCATAACACTTAATCCAAATAGAGAAAAAGGAAATATTTATTATAAAGAAGAAACTATTGAAGACAAAAATTCTGATAGCTTTCTTAAAGAATATAAAAACTTTCTTATTGAAACAATGACTAATCTTACTAGAAAAAATGCTAATACTATATTTCTTGCTTTTAATAAAAAAATTAATAACTTGTTAAAAAATCAGAAACAGTTTAATATTATTCACGATAATTATGAATTATTAGATAAACTTAATAATAAAAAATTCGCAATGGAATTAGTAAAAAGTGATGTTCCTGTTATTAAAACTTGTTTTATTGAAAAGAATATCTCCTATGAAGAAGCAACTAGATTAATTAAAAGTAAAAAAATAGTTATTCAAGGAAAAACTGGAGCAGGTGGAAATAATACTTATTATGTAGATAATTTTGAAAAATTCAACAAGTATAAAGAAGAGTGTGATAATAAGTATTTTCTTTCAAAATATATTAAACATTTACCTGTTAATATTACACTAGTAATTGGTAAATATGAAACGATAAGTTTGCCACTTTCTGTTCAATTAATTAAACTTACTGATGATAGATTTAAATATGTTGGAGCAGATTTTATTTATTCCCAAACATTAAATAATACTGTAACTGCCAAAATAAGAGATTATACTAGTAAAATTATTAAAAAATTAAAAGAAATTGACTATAAAGGAATTGTTGGAATAGATTATGTTATCGATTCTAATGATAATGTTTATTTTATGGAACTTAATCCAAGGTTTCAAGCTTCATCATTTATTATTAATAAATATCTAGAAAAATATTGTTCAACTTGTTTAGCTGAATTACATTATTTAGCTATTACTGATAAATGTATTGGTAATAATTACTTAGATAAAATTGATAAAAGTTTTGTGAATTGTTATAATTCAAAAGATTATGACGAGTATAAATATGCTAAAAGAGTAGTTAATGGTTATTATGCTAAAAATAAAGATTCTTATTATCGAAAGGTATTTAATTATTCAATATTAAAAAATAGTGAGTTTGAAAAACGTGCAAAAGATATGTAATAATTTTTAATAATTTGTAAAGTGATTTAATAAATATTGAATCATTGTAGTTAATAGTCTATACTTGATACTAGGAGGATGATAAAAATGAAGTTTTTAGTAACAGGAGGAGCCGGTTTTATTGGTAGTAACTATTTACATTATGTAGTTAATAAGTATCCTTTTGATGAATTTGTTTGTTTGGATGCCCTAACTTATGCCGGAAACTATAACAATATTAAAGATTTAGAAGGAAAACCTAATTATAAATTTGTTCATGGTGATATTACTGATAGAGAATTTGTTTATAAATTATTTGAAGAAGAAAACTTTACTACAGTAATTAACTTTGCAGCAGAAAGTCATGTTGATAATTCAATTAAAAATCCAGAATTATTCTTAAGAACAAATATAATTGGTACAGAAGTATTAATGGATGCGTGTTTGAAATATAATGTTTTAAGATATCATCAAGTATCAACTGATGAAGTTTATGGTGATTTACCGCTTGATCGTAAAGATTTGTTGTTTACAGAAAAGACCCCAATTCATACATCAAGTCCATATTCTACTAGTAAAGCTAGTGCTGACTTATTAGTAGGTGCTTATCATAGAACTTATGGGTTAAATACTACTATTAGTCGTTGCTCTAATAATTATGGACCATACCAATTTCCAGAGAAGTTAATCCCTGTAGTTATTTCCAAAGCTTTGAATGATGAAAAGATTCCGGTTTATGGGACGGGAGAAAATGTTCGCGACTGGATTCATGTAATTGATCACAACATTGGTGTTGATTTAATCGTTAGAAATGGTAAGAGTGGAGAAATATATAATCTTGGTGGTCACTCTGAAAAAAGTAATTTAGAACTTGTTAAGATAATTCTTAATCAACTAGGTAAGAGTGAAGACTTGATTGAATTTGTAGCTGATAGAAAAGGACATGACTTACGATATGCAATAGATTCTAGTAAAGTCGAAGAAGAACTTGGTTGGAAGAGAACTTATACTTTTGAAAGTGGTATTAAAGAAACAATTGATTGGTATTTAAATAATCAAGAATGGTTAAATGCTATTAAAGATGGTAGTTATAAAAATAGTTATAAAGATTAAAAAGGAGAAAATATGAAAAAAAATAATACTTTACTTATAATAATTGTGCTAGTATTAGCAATAATAGTTGTATCTATTGGAATAGGGCTTTCTGTTTTTAATAAAACTAAAACAGATAGCAATGGACAACAAAGTATTACAAATAACAAAGATAATACTGTTGATGTTAAAGTTGATTTAGAAAAAGCTTCTAATGAATTAACAAACTACTTTGCTCTTTATTTAAAAACTAATACTACTGATAGTAATTTAAATAAGAATCTTATGGCAACTGCTGATAATAGATTAGAAATAATTGATGATTATTTTATGAGTAATGGTGGTGGAGTATCCTTTAATGATAATCAATCTATGTATATCAATATTGATACTTATAAAAATAAATATAAAGAAATATATGGTAGTTTAGATAGCTTTGATAGTGATACAAAAACTGTTTCTCCAGCTAGATATTCATTAGCTAGCAGTATAGATTCAAGTTTAGCAGCAAACTTAGTTGCTTGGAATAGTTTACGTAGTGGTGTAATGTACGATAAAGTAGAAATGAAAGCTTCTAATGCTAGTTATGATAAGAGTAGTAAATCATATAAATTAACAGGGACAGTTAATTATTCACAATCAGTTAATACGGTTGAATCAGCACCAGTTAGTTTAACTAAAAGTTTTACTATAACTTATGTTAGTACTGGTGATACAAATTATATGACAAGCTTAATTTTAAGCTAAAATAATGACTATTTACAAAGAAGAGGGTTGTAAATAGTCTTTTTCTTGGTATATAATTAATTGAAAGATTTAAGAAGGTTGATGATTATGGCGAAAAAACAGAAGAGTAAAAAAAAGGTAGAGACTAAGACAATAACTAAAAAAGATATAGATAAGTTATTAGAAGATAATAATATTGTTGTAGATGAACCAAAAGAAGTAAAATCTGAAGAAAAAAAGGAAAAGCTAAAACGAACTAAAAGAAATGCCGCTCTTTATGAAAAGGAAAAGGTTGAAGAACAAGAAATTAATGAAGAAGTAGAAGTTCTAGATATTAAAAAAGATGAAGAAATACAAGAAGAGATATTAGAAGATATTGAAGAAGTAAAAGAACTAGAAGAAGATATAGAAAAGTTAGATACTGAAGTAGAAGAAGAAAAAGGAAAAACTGTAATAGAAGCCGAGGAAGATCATGATGAAGATATTCAAGAAGCAAAAGAAGAACAGCATGAGAAAGAAGAAGTTAAAAGCCTTTTAAGTGATGATATTTTAGAAGATGAAATGGATACTAGCTTTTTAACTCATAAAAGTAATAAGCAGAAAGTTAGTATTAATACTTTTAAAGATAATTATAATGTTTTAATTACTGTTATTTTTGTTCTCATGATTATTTTTGTTGGTTTTTTAATTTTTCATTATACAACTTTTAATCATCATAAAGTAAAAGTAGTTACTAAGATTAAAGAAATAGAAAAAGTACCAGATAACTACTTATTTTTAGGAGATTCTATCACTGATTTTTATAATCTTGATAAGTATTATCCTGATATGCCAACTGTTAATAGTGGAGTAAGTGGTAATACGACTGAAGATATTTTAAAGGATATGAAAAAAAGAGCTTATCAATATAATCCTAGTAAAGTATTCTTATTAATAGGAACTAATGATTTGGATACTAAGCATAGTAAAGAAGACATTGTTAAGAATGTTGAAAAGATAATAAGTGAATTAAAAGAAAATAGGCCTAAAGCAGAACTTTACATAGAAAGTATTTATCCAGTTAATCCTGATGTTAGAAGAAGTAAATCTGGAAATAGAAATAATGATGATATAAAGCAAATAAACAAAGAGTTAAAAAAATATTGTAAGGAAAATAAAATAAATTATATAAATTTATATGACTTGTTAAAAGATGAAGACGACAATTTAAAAGAAGAATATACTAAAGATGGTCTTCACTTATCAGATGAAGGATATAAAGTAGTCACAGAAGAAATAAAGAAAAAACTGTAAATTTGTCCATTTTATATTGCGGTTAAAGATTACCTATGTTACACTTCAATTATAGTATAGGGTGGTTAAAATGGTAAATGACAATAATAAACGACAATCAAACTTTGAATTAATGCGTATAGTATCTATGATGCTAATAGTAGCATATCACTTTGTATATAACACATCTCTTTTACAAACGACATCTGGATTTGCTCACTTTGTAATACTTGTTTTTACATATTTTACACTAATCCATGTTAATTCTTTTATTGTTTTAATGGGCTACTTTCAATGTGATAAAGAATTTAAAATAAACAGATTAATCACTATGAATAATAGTGGCTGGTTTTATAAAGTGTTATTTCTTATAATATTTTTGTTAATAGGTATTAAAGTTGAAACTTTAGAAATTGTTCAATTAATATCACCAATAACTTTATTTAAACAATATTGGTATTTAGCAGTATATTTACTACTATACTGTTGCAGTCCATTTTTAAACTTTCTAATTAATAACACAACTAAAAAACAATTTCATAAATTATTACTTACTCTATTTTTAATAGGTTCTGTTTTGCCTTGTTGGACAGGACAATTAGCATTTGATAATAATAAAGGCTTTTCCTTATTAACATTTTGTTTATTATATTGTTTAGGAGCATATTTAAAAAAATTCCCAATGAAAAAAAATTATTTTTTTAAAGTTTTTTCTACTAATGCTAGAAGATTAGTCTTTATTTCAATATTCCTACTATGCGTTTTATTAAATTCCCTATTACATTATCATGGTGAGGAATTACTACTATCTTCACATAGTATTTTAAGAGAAATTGGTAGACTGTTAACATCTTTACCTGAGTATGATAATCTTATTTTGATAGTTCAGACTTTATCATATTTCCTTCTTTTTGAAACATTGTCATTTAAAAATAAATTTATAAATAAAATAGCAGCTTGTTCCTTTGGTGTATATTTAATTCATGATAACATTTTGATTCGAAGATATTTATATAGATTTTTCTTTATAGGAAATTATAGTGCAACACTCTCCCAGATATTTATTAGAATATTAGTTGGAACAATAATAGTATTTACACTAGGTATAATTATTGAAATGATTAGAAAAAAGCTATTCTTCTATATTAAAAATAGAAAAATATCGAAAAAAATCAGTAATAAAATTAAAGAATATTTTATTTCTATAAAAGTTAATACTATGCTCGAATAGGCAAGTAAAGTTATGCTATAATAGACTAAGTAGGTGATATGATGCGGAAGAAAATATTTTTTGTTTTTTGTTTATTATTAACAGGATTTTTTCTAAATGTTAAAGCTCTTAATAATACACTTTTAAATGTTGATTTTCCTAGGAATAATGCTAGTTTAAGTGATGAATTACTAGTACAAGGTTGGGTAATGAGTGAAGTTGATAATAAAGTTTCAATAAGCATTGACGATAAAAAGATAGGTTCATTGATAAATCGTAATGAAAGAGTAGATGTTTTAAATGCTATTACAGGTTATGGTGGAAAGAATAATAAAACACCAGGCTATCAGACCTTTATAGATCTTAGTAACTATAATTATGGAGAGCATACTGTTACTATAGAAGTATTAAACTCCCAAGATAAAGTAATTGCCAAAGAACAGAGAAAAATTAATATTGCTGCTCCAGCCACTCTTTTAAATGTTGATTTTCCTAGGAATAATGCTAGTTTAAGTGATGAATTACTAGTACAAGGTTGGGTAATGAGTGAAGTTGATAATAAAGTTTCAATAAGTATAGATAATGAAAAGATAGATTCATTGATAAATCGTAATGAAAGAGTAGATGTGTTAAATGCTATTCCAGGTTATGGTGGAAAGAATAATAAAACCCCTGGTTTTCAAAGCTTTATAGATATTAGTAACTATAATTATGGAGAACATATTGTTACTATAGAAGTATTAGATTCTGATAATAAAGTGATTATGAAAGAGCAAAGGAAAATTAATATTTCAGCACCAAAAACATTATTAAATGTTGATTATCCAAGAAACAACAATACATATAAAGATAGTATTTTTGTCCAAGGTTGGGTAATGAGCGAATTAACTGACTTTGAAATGGAAGTATTTCTAGATCAAGAAAAAGTAGATGCGTCCATTTTAAGATATGCAAGAGAAGACGTTACTGCTTCAATTAAAGGCTATGGAACAGAAAATGTTAATCCTGGTTTTACAACAATCATTGATACTGCTAATATATCTGATGGAGAACACACCTTAAGTATAAAAATAAAAAATAAAGATAAAGTAGTAGAAGAAAAAAACATAGCTATTAAAATAGAAAAGTATGTTGCTTTTCTAAATGTTGATTTTCCAGTACAAGAAAAAAATGAGTATTCCAGTTTGTTTGTTCAAGGCTGGGTAATGAGTGATGATCAGGAAGGAAAATTAAAGTTTTTTATTGATAATAATGAAGTAACTAGCGATATTTTAAAATATGCAAGAGAAGATGTAGTTAACAATATTAAAGGTTATGGTGGGAAATCTAATCTTAGTCCTGGTTTCACAACTGTTATTGATTTAACATCATATTCATATGGTGAACATACCTTAAAAGCTTTATATTATAATAGAAATGACGAAGTAATTGCTACTTCTTCTAAAAAAATTAAGATAATAAAACCCAAAACACTTATTAACCTAGACTTTCCTAGTAATAATCAGACAGTAACAAGTGAAGTTTATTTAAATGGTTGGATGTTGAGCGAAGATGCTAAAACAAGTCTAGAAGTGTTAGTAGATGATACTAAAGTAGAAACATCAATAGAAAGAGTAGCAAGAGATGATGTTATTTCTGCAATAAAAGGTTATGGTGGAAGAGAAACTAACCAGACACCAGGTTATCTTGCTAAACTTGATTTGGGTAATTTATATGATGGAAAACATAATATAACGATAAGAGCAGTAGATTCTCATGGAACAGTAGTTAGTGAAATTAAAAGAAAAGTTATTTTGAAAAAATATGATACAAAAGTAGATATTTTTACTCCAAAGGAAAGTGAAGTAACAAAATTATCAATGAATATTACAGGTAAAGTAACTACTACTGCCATTAATACGGAAATAGAATTTCTTGTTGATGATAAAAAACTTGCTTCTGGTTTATCTAATGAAGATGGGTTATTCAATGTGACAGTTGACACTAGTAATTTAACTGATGGTCTACATTTGTTAAAGATTAAACTTCTAACAAAACATCTTGATGAAACTATTTATGAAGTAACAAGAAAAATTACTATAAAAAAATATGATGGGATAATTACACTAGATTTTCCTAGTAGTGGTTCTTTAAATAAAAATAATGACATATTTGTTCGTGGCTGGGAAATGAGTGAAGATATTAATAGTAAGATAAGAGTTTATTATGATGATAGCGAAATTACTGATGTCATTAGAACAGAACGAGGTGATGTGTTAGATTTAATAACTTCTTATGGTGGAAGAGAAACTAACCAAACACCAGGTTTTCAAACTATAATACCAAGTAAATTATTAACACTTGGTTATCACAATATTACTATTAAATTGTATAATTCTTTTGATGAACTTATCAGAACATATGAAAAAAAAGTATATATATATGATAAAATGAAATTAGGAATAGATGTCTCACAATATAATGGAAATATTGACTGGACTTCTGCAAGATATAGTGGAATGGTTGAGTTTGCTTTTATTAGGCTAGGTTTTAGAGGTTATGCTCCTCTTGGTAAATTGGTTACAGATACAAAATTTGTTAATAATGCGACGACTTCAATTAAAAATGGCATCACTACGGGAATTTACTTTTTTAGTCAAGCAACTTCCTATGAGGAAGGTAAGAGTGAAGCTGAATATGTTAAAAATGTTTTAGCACTTAATCCTTTTATCGCCTCTAACTTAAAATTACCTATTGCTCTTGATGTTGAATATTCAACTGAACCTTCCCATAATGGTAGAGCTGATAATATCTCAAGAGAAGCTAGAACAGAAGCTATTAGAGGATTTGTCGAAACAATGGAGAAGTATGGACTTTCCTCAGTTATTTACATTAATAAAGACTTTCTTTTCAATAAAGTAGATACCAACAAAATCAGTAATTATGAAATTTGGTTAGCTCATTGGACCTATGATTATAATAATAAGAGTGACTATACTGCACCTTATAAATATTGGCAGTATAGTAATAAAGGCAATGTTTCTGGAATTATAGGAAGTGTTGATTTAGATATTATGTATGAATAATAACTTTTGCTAATAAAGATAAAATGTTATAATAATGAAAGTGAGGTTTTATTATGGTAAAGAAAAAAGATTATTCAATAAAAGTCGAAAATGTAACTAAAAAATTTAAAATATATTCAGATAAACCAAATACATTAAAAGAAAGAATAGTATTTTTTAAAAAAAATAAAGTTGAACAGAGAACGGTACTTGAAGATATTAATTTAACAATCAAAAAGGGAGAAACAGTTGCTCTTATTGGTGTTAATGGAAGTGGAAAAAGTACCTTGCTTAAGTTGATGACTAAGATTATTTATCCAACTACAGGTAAAATTACAACTGTTGGAAAACTTACATCACTATTAGAGTTAGGAGCAGGCTTTCATGATGATTTTACTGGTCGTGAAAATATATATTTTAATGCTGCTATCTTTGGTTTAACTAAAGAGGAAATAGATGCTAAAGTAGATGATATTATTGCTTTTTCAGAACTTGAAGAATTTATTGATAACCCTATCAGAACTTATTCATCTGGAATGTATATGCGTCTTGCTTTTTCAGTAGCTATTAATGTTAATGCAGATATTTTATTAATAGATGAAATATTAGCAGTTGGAGATCAACATTTTCAAGAGAAATGCTATCAAAAATTAAATGAATTAAAAGAAAGTGATAGAACAATCGTTATTGTTAGTCATAGTTTGGATGCTTTGAAAAAATTGTGTACTAGAGCAGTTTGGATTCATGAAGGACATATAAAAGAAGATGGAAATGTTACTAAAGTAATTGATCATTATTTGAAAGAATGTGAGTGAGGTATAATATGCAATTAATTAATAATTTATATAATTATCGTGAATTACTGAAAAGTAATGTCAAAAAAGAGATAAGAGGTAAATATAAAGGGTCAATTTTAGGAATTCTTTGGTCTTTTGTAAATCCTTTATTAATGGTATTAGTATATGCTATAGTTTTTCCTTATATTATGCGTGTTAAAACTGATAATTATCTTGTTTATTTGATTACAGCCATAATTCCTTGGAACTATTTTACAACAGCTATTAATCAAGGGATGATTACTGTTAGAATGAATGCTGGTATTATTAAGAAAGTTTATTTTCCAAGAGAAATTTTACCAATATCTGTAGTTAGTAGTGGATTAGTTAACTTTTTCATTAGTTGTATTATCATTTTAATATTTTGTATTTTTAGTGGAGTTGGATTAAGCTTTCATTTATTATTATTACCAGTTATTGCTATTATTCAGTTCTTTTTAACTTTAGGAATTGTATTTGCTTTGAGCGCAATTAATATTTATATAAAAGATACAGAATACATCATTCAGTTCTTCTTAAATATGCTATTTTATGCCACTCCAATTTTATATCCAGCCACAATGTTTCCAAAATCAATACGTTGGGTTTTATACATTAATCCAATGTCACAATTAGTAGATGCTTATCGAAACATCTTCTTATATCATCAACTTCCTAATGCGGTAGGAATGCTATATACTGTTATTATAACAATGATAATTTTTGGAATAGGACTTGTCATATTTAGAAAACTAGAAAAAGGTTTTGCAGAGGAGATTTAAAAATGAAGAAGAAAGAAGTATTTGTTGTAGAAGAACAAAAAATCTGTGGGATTAATAATCCACAAGTAATTATAAAACTTATAGGAGACGCTTCTAATTGTGAATTTAAAATAAAAGTAGATGGTAAGGAAACTAAATTTGATATATTTTCTATAGATAGCGAAACAACAGTGATTAATTTAGCTATTGATAAAAATGCTAAGAAAATAGAATTATATACTTTAAATAACAAGAAGGCTACATTAGTTACTTCTCTTAATAATAAATTCATTTTAAGATTTAAGGAAAAACTATTAGAAGTTATTAGAAAATTTGTGGCTAAGTTTAAACTTATGATACATGTCCTATATAAAGGTATTAAATTCTTATGGAAGGAATATCACTTTTTAGTACCACCTAGTATGTGGAAAAAATATTTAAAAGATTTTAAATCTCGTATTAATGGTACTACCGATAGATTTTATAATCCATTCTATGCCTCTGAATATAATAAATGGCTAAAAGAGAATTTTAGAGAAACTGAGTATGAAAAACTAAAATATCAACCACTTATTTCTATTTTAATACCAGTTTATAATATAGAAAGACGTTATTTAGCAGCTTGTATTGATTCAATATTGAATCAGTCTTATAGCAATTATGAAATTTGTTTGGTTGATGATTGTTCTACACTTGAAGAAACTAAAGATACTTTAAAAGAATATGAAGCAAAAGATAAAAGAGTCAAAGTTAAATATCGTAGTGAAAACGGCCATATATCTAGAACTACTAATGATGCCCTAAATATGGCTAAGGGAGAATTTGTTGCTTTAATGGATGATGATGATTTATTAACACCAGATGCTTTATATAAAGTAGTAAGTGTTTTAAATAAAAATAAAGACTTAGATTTAATATATAGTGATGAAGATAAATTAAGTCCTAAAGGTGTTTATTGTGATCCAAATTTTAAACCTGATTTTTCACCAGACACTTTACTAAGTTTAAACTATATCTGTCATCTTGTAGTACTAAGAAAAAAAATTGTAGAAGAAGTAGATGGCTTTACTGTTGGCTTAGAAGGGGCACAAGATCATGATTTACTTTTAAAGGTAACAGAAAAAACTAATAAAATTTATCATATACCAGAAGTACTTTATCATTGGCGGATGGTAGAAGGGTCTACTTCAATGACAATTAGTAATAAAAGTTATGCAACAGATAAAGGAAAAATGGCTATTGAAAATGCTCTTGCTAGAAGAAATATTAAAGGTAGGGTAGAAAAAGATGAACCTAGTACATACTATAGAGTTTATTATACTTATGAAAAAGAACCTAAGATTTCTATTGTAATTCCTACAAGAGATTATGTCGATATATTAAAAACTTGTGTTGACTCTATCTATGAAAAAACAAATTATAAAAATTACGAAATAATAGTTGCTAATAATGATAGCAAAGAACAAGCAACACTAGATTTTTTTGCTGAGTATAAGAAAAAACATACTAATTTTAAAGTCATTGATTGTATTATGGATTTTAATTATTCTAAAATAAATAATATAGCTGTTGAGCAAGCAACGGGAGAATACGTTGTATTACTAAATAACGATACTGAAGTTATAACTGGTGATTGGTTGAAAATAATGGTTGGTTATGCAATGCAAGACCATGTTGGTGCTGTTGGTCCGAAATTATTATATCCAGATATGACTGTTCAACATGGTGGTGTTATCTTAGGATTAGGTGGAGTAGCTTCACATGCTTATATAGGAGCTAATCGTGATGATCTAGGAATGTATGGTAGGTTAAGAGTTCCATATGACTATAGTGCTTGTACAGCTGCGTGTCTAATGATTAAAAAAGAAAAGTTTTTAGAAGTTGGTGGTTTAGAAGAAGACTTGAAAGTTGCTTACAATGATATAGATTTTAATATTAAGCTCTTAGAAAAGGGGTATTATAATGTATTTTTACCAAATGTAGAATTATTACATTATGAATCAAAATCAAGAGGATTAGATACTACTAGTGAAAAATATAAGAGATTTCAACTTGAAGAAAAATATATGTATGATAAATGGAAAACTAAATTGACAAATGATAAATTCTATAATCCAAACTTTAGTAAAAAAGGTTGGTTTATGCTCGATAAAACTGAAAAGAAAATTAAAAAATAGGTGAATGAAAAGATGAAAAGAGAACAAATAGAGAGAATATATATAATTATTTTACAAATATTACTAGCATATTTAAGTTCTGTTTATATTGTAAATGATAATATAAATTTTTCAACAATCTTTAAAGTGGACTTTTTCCTCTTTTTACTACTTTTTCTTTTCTTTTTCTTTATTGCTTCTCACTTTATGTTTGGTATCAAGAAAGTATATAATTTCTTGTATGAAAAAAGATATATAATCGCTTCCTTAATATTTGTAATATTAGTATTAGGAAAATTTAATGGAAGTAGTTATGGAATGTGGGATAATTATGTAGAACCAAATTATAAAGTTACTTCTTTTACCCCTTTAATCGGAAGTGCTAGAGGAATAAGAAGTGATGAGTGGTTAGTAAATTCGTCATATGTTTTATCTCAAACTAAAACAGGATATAATTATTTCAATCCAGTTATGCGGGCAACAGACACCGATGTTTTTGCTACTATTCCTGTTCCAGTCAAAAGTATCTTATGTATTGGAAAACCATTTTTAATAGGCTATTTATTCTTTGGCCGTGATTATGGTATGTCAATTTACTGGTATGGAAGATTAATTGCTCTTTTTATGGTAAGTTTTGAATTTCTTTTACTACTTAACAAAAAGAATAAGATTGCTTCTTTAATTGGTACCTTACTAATCACTTTTTCCGCTCCCGTATTTTGGTGGTATTCAGCGCAATTAGTAGAAATGTTAATTAGTGGTAGTTTATGTATAATTTTTTTCTATCATTTTTTAAATGCTAATTCGGACAAAAAGAAAATCTTGTACTCCATACTTCTCATTCCCACCTTCTTTAGTTATGTTGTAACACTATATCCTGCTTGGTTAGTTCCAATTAGTTATCTTTACTTGATACTGGCTATCTATTTCTTTATCGAACATAAAGATAAACATAAATATAAAATCAAAAACTTGTGGCCACTTGCTATTACAGTTTTTGGTATAATGTTATTATTTCTTTATTTCTTTTTCTTAAGTAAAGATACATTTAAACAATTAATGTCAACGGTATATCCAGGAGCTAGATTTATAGTAGGTGGTAAATCATTTGAAAACTTCTTAACATATGCAGCTAATATTTATTTTCCCTACTATGATGTTGGTAATCCTTGTGAATATAGTACCTTTTATTCATTTTTTCCTTTCTCAATAATTATTGGTTCATATTATATTTTTAAGAAGAGAAAGAACTTAAAAAATGATGTTTTGATTGTTTCTATATTTTCATTAATAGTTGTTTATTTATTATTTGCTTTTTTATCTTTTCCTAAAATCTTAGCTAAAATAACTTTATTATATATGGTTCCAGTAGAAAGACTAACAGTTATTATTTCTTATTTATGTGTTATCTTAATGGTCTTACTATATGATAAAATGAAACTTACTGATAAAAAAGAAAAAATAATTTTTATAGTGATAGCTATTGGAAGTAGTTTGTTTAGTAGTATTATAGCTCAAAAAATGTTACCAGATAATTATTTATCAAATACTAAAATGTTTGTTTCTTTTGCTATTTTAGCAGTTATAAGTATTTTATGGATAATTAAAAACAAAAAAACTAGGACTTGTCTTTTAGTTCTTATCATATTAATAACAACAGTATCAACTATTTCTGTAAATCCTCTAATGAAAGGCTTTTCTGGTGTATATGAAAAACCTATTGCTAAAGAATTAAAGAAATATAAAAACGAAAATGCTAATTGGGTATCATTTGATTCATTTATAATTGCTAATTATTTAGGAACGCAAGGTTTAAAAGTTTTAAACAGTACCAACTTATATCCTAATATTAATTTGTGGAAGAAGATAGATTCAAGTGGAAAATACAGTGAAGTTTATAATAGATATGCTCATATAGATATGGAATTAGATTTGGAAAATACCGAATTTAAACTGTTAGCATCTGATCACTTTAAATTAAAGATTACTCCAAATGATTTGTGTAAACTAAAAGTTAAATATGCAACTTCACTAAAAGAACTAGACGATTACAATAATGATGATGTAACATTTACTTCTAAATATCATAAAGATAATATTTATATATATAAAGTTAATTGTATGGGAGAGTAGTAAGATGAAAGAAAAAGTATTATTAATTATTCCTGCTTATAATGAAGAGGATAACATTTTAAGAACTTGTAGAGAAATAGACAAATATAATAAAGAAAATAAAAAGAAATATGATTATGTTGTCATAAATGATGGAAGTCGTGATAAAACAGGTGTTATTCTTGATGAAAATAATATTAACCATATTGATTTAATTCATAATTTAGGAATAGGTGGTGCCGTACAAACTGGTTATAAATATGCCTATTATAACGATTATGATATAGCTGTTCAGTATGATGGGGATGGTCAGCATGATGTTAATTATGTTGATAAGGTTATTAACCCTATAATTAAAAATAAAGCTGATTTTGTAATTGGAAGTCGTTTTGTTGGAGAAATTAGTAAATTTAAAACTACTGGTGCTAGACGAGCAGGCATAAAAGTTCTTTCCTTTTTTATTAAAATGGTTTCAGGCCTAAAAATTTATGATACAACAAGTGGTTTTAGAGCTTGTAACAAAAGAATAATTAAGATTTTTGCTAATGAATATCCATTAGAATATCCTGAACCAATAACAACAGTAGAACTTGCTAAAAAGAAATTTAGAATATCAGAAGTAGCAGTTAATATGCGTGAAAGAACTGGTGGAAAGTCATCTATTCATACTTGGAAAAATGTCTATTACATGTTAAATGTTTGTTTGTCAATTATTATTGCTGGAATTAGGAGGGATTAGTAATATGTCTAAGAGTTTGATATTAACTGTTTTGTTGTTTGCCTTTATTCTTCTATTTAGTGTTATTCATTTACTTAGAAAAGGACGAATTCCAGTAAAGTATGCCCTTGTTTGGATACTATCATCATTTGTTGTTGTAATAATATCTTGTATTCCTAATTTAATGGAGTCACTTGCTAAATTTTTAGGCTTTGAATTATTATCTAATATGGTTCTTTGTATTTTTATCGGTCTATTATTATTCTTAACCTTGATACTTACTGTCATGGTAGCAGGTCAAAAGAAGAAAACAACATTATTGATTCAGGAATTGTCATTATTAAAAAAGAAAGTAGAGGATAAATGATGAAATATTTATTAACGGCAATTTATATACTTCTAACAACAGGTGGACTTTATTGTTTTAAACTAGGAGGGGATTCACTATCTTTATCTTTAAAAGGGGGAATATCTTTTAAGGTTGGTTTTGCTACTTTTTTAGGATTACTTCTATATATTGGAAGCTTTCTACTCTGGCAAAAACTTTTAGCTACTTATGATTTGAGTTACATAGTTCCAATTACAACTGGAATAGTCCAAGTAATAGTGCTTATAATGGGATATTTTATTTTCAAAGAAAGTGTATCAGCTCTTAACTTTATGGGAATTATATTAGTAATTATAGGAGTTATTTTAATCTCTATAAAACATTAGAAAGGAATAGTTAATATGTATTTAGTGTATAGTTTATTTTTATTACTTTCTTTATCCTACTTTATAAAAATTAAGTTTAAGATTAATGAATATTATATTCCTCTTATAGTGCTATGTTCAATAGGAATAGAGTTGTTTCTCTTTGGTATAGTTGACCAAATGAAAATAGGTTATTATTTGATAATATTATCTGGACTTTTAAGTTTTATTTATTTGATAAGTTTAGTTTTTAAAAGAAAACTGGTAATTAAAGACTTTGTATCAGCATCAATTTTCTTTTTTACCATTGCCGAAGTACTCTTATATATCGTGCTTAGAAATACTCATTATAGTAATTGGGACGAATTTGCCCACTGGGGACCAAACTTGAAAGCAATGGTACATTACGATTTATTATGGGCCAACAAGGTATGGACAGGTAATCATATTTCTTACCCACCATTTATTGGAATAATTGAATATTTCTTTTGTAGATTAAGTGGAGGCTTCAGTGAGAGCGTTTCCTATTTTGGAATCAATTCATTAATACTAGCAGCAGTTTTACCAATACTATCAAATTTCAGAAAGTCAAAGTTAATATTTTTAAATGGTTTATTAATTTACTTTACCATTTATGTTTTAATGAATGTGTTTGGTTTTTCTATTGCTAGTATCTACATTGATTTTGTTTTAGGTATTTTCTTCTTTACTGGTATGTATATAGCTAGTTTAAAAGATAGTAAAGAGAAAAAATTATTATTACCAATTATCTTATTTTGTTTACCAATAATTAAAGATACGGGACTTATATTTTCTGCTATTATTCTTCTTCAACTAGGTATAAAGAAAGTTATCTGTGAAGTTATCAAAAAAAAGAAAATTGATAAAGAGATATTATTAACTACCTTATATTTAGTAGCACTGTTAGGAGTAGTTTTTAGTGGATATGGTCTTTGGAAAGTTTATTGTAATAGAAATAATGTTCATGTTGATTTTCAACACGATGCTAATAATATAGAAACTTTAAATATAAAAGATTATTTAAAATCAGCAACTTATATAAAAGCTCCTATAGGTAAATTAAAGGATATTACTACAACGTTTTATACTGCTTTAAACGACAATAATAGTGGAGTTATCGGAAAGGGACTTGTTAGAAGTGCCATTGGTCTATTGATTGTATTTTTACTAATTTTGTTATTAGAATATAACAAAGCCAAAACAAAAGAAGAAAAAGAGAGAATAATTTCTATTATGATTTCTTATTCAATAGGATTTATTATATATGTCTTATTTATGTTATGTATCTATTTATTTGCTTTGCCAGAACACGAAGGAAGGAACCTTGCTAGTTATTCAAGATATATGTCGACATTTTTTATCGCTGGTTTTATTTTCATATTAGCATATTTGACAGAGAAGAAAAACAAAACAGGCGTAATTGTATTATTGTTAGTAGCTTTCTTATCAACTAACGTAATAAGTTATCTAAATCCTATTCCTAATAAGCAAGTTATTATTCCTAATGAAATAATTAAAACAGGTGAATTTCTACAGGAAAAGCTAAAGGAAAATGAAAGAGTATATGTAATTTATCAAAATACAGACGGTTATGATTTTAATCTTTTAAGGTTTCAGATTTCTCCTATTAGAACAAATCTATTATGGGAGTGGAGTTTAGGTAAACCATATAGTGAAACGGATTATTTTACTTATAATATCAGTAAAGAAACTTGGGTGAAAAAACTAATAAAAGAAAATTATGATTATGTCTATTTTGCTAAAGTAGATGATCAGTTTATGAACAAATATGGTTCTTTATTTATAGATAAATCAAAAGAAGAATTACAAAACTCATTATATAAAGTGAAAAAAAATAAAAATCGTGTTATATTTAAGTATATAGATAAGGTAGAGGTGAAATAAGTGAAATATGATGCAATAGTAGTAGGAGCAGGTTTTGCTGGAAGTGTAATGGCAAGATGCTTTGCAGAAGATAATAAAAAGGTATTGGTTATTGATAAGCGTAGCCATATTGGTGGAAATATGTATGAGGAGACTAGGACAAATGGGGTAATGGTTCATACTTATGGTCCTCACATTTTTCATACTAACGACCAAGAGGTTTTTAACTATTTGAAAAAATATAGTGGCTTTTATTTTTATGAGCATAGAGTTATTGGCTTAATAGATGGAAAGTATGTTCCTATTCCTTTTAACTTTAAGTCACTAGAATTATTATTTGATGAAAAACAAAGTAGTATAATAAAAGAAAAATTATTAACTAGTTATCCAGATACAAAAAAAGTTTCTATTTTAGATTTGCTAGATAGTAGTGATGCAATAATTAAAAAATTTGGTGAATATGTTTATGAGAAAGTATTTGTTCATTATACTGCTAAACAATGGAATATTCCAATAGAAGAAGTAGATACTTCGGTAATAAATAGAGTACCTGTAATATTGGGATATGATGATAGATATTTTCAAGATAAATATCAGTTTATGCCTAAAAATGGTTATAATGAGATATTTAATAATCTATTAAATCATAATAATATAGAAGTAAAACTTAATAAAGATGCTAAAGATTTCTTAGAAATAAAAGATAATAAAATATATGTTGATGGTTTAGAATATAATGGAGAAGTTATTTATAGTGGAGCACTTGATGAATTATTGAATTATCAATATGGAGCATTACCATATCGTTCTTTAAATTTAGTATTTTCTGATTATAAGGAAAACTATTATCAGCCAAGTAGTGTGGTAAATTATCCAAATGATGAGAAATTTACTAGAATTACCGAGTTTAAATATCTTTCTAATCAGATAGTTCAAGATAATACTACCATATTAAGAGAATATCCTCTTACATATGATTATAAGGATAAAAATCATATTCCTTACTATGCTATTTTAAATGATGATAATAAAAAACTATATGAAAAATATTTTAATTTAGTAAAAGATATTAAAAACTTCCATTTATGTGGACGCTTAGCAGAATATAAATATTATAATATGGATGCAGTTATAAAAAGAGCATTAGAATTATATAAAGAAATTAAAGGAGAATAGTAGTATGGCACAAAAAAAATTAAGTATTATAGTACCTTGCTATAAAGTAGAAAAGTATTTACCAAGATGTCTTGATTCATTAGTTAATCAAACTCTTGAAGATATAGAAATTATTTGTATTAATGATGGTTCACCTGATAATTGTTTAAAGATATTAAAAGAATATCAAAAGAAATATAAAGATAAAATAGTTATTATTGATAAGAAAAATGAAGGCGTTTGGCGTGGCAGAAAAGATGGTATTAAAAAAGCTACTGGTGAATTTATTGGTTTTGTAGATAGTGATGATTATGTAGATGTTACTTTTGCAGAGAAATTATATAGTAAAGCCAGAAAAGAAAATGCTGATATAGCAGTTTGTGGATTTGATAGAATTGATTTGGATACTGGAAAACGTTTTTCAAGAGAAATGTGCAAGAGTGAAGATAAGGTTATAGATATATTAAAAGATCCAGGACCTCTATTAGAAATGAATGGAGCACCTTGGAATAAGATATATAAAGCAAATTTATTAAAAGAACAAGCAGATTTAGAGCATCCTCCTCGAATATTAGATGATATGATGTTTTTACTACTTATTTATATAAATGCTAAAAAGGTAGTATTTGTAAATGAAAGCTTAGTTTTTTATATGGTAAGACAAGGTTCAATCATTACATCTATTAAAAAAGAACAAGTTGAATCTACATACCAAGCAATGATAGAAGTAAGAAAAGTATACGAAAATAGTGAAAATAGAGTAAGAATGTTGCCACTTTTAGATGCTATGGCTTTTCTACATTTAGGTGTTTCTTTAATGTTTAGATTATCTTATGACAAAAATTGTAAGTTGAAAGAAGCAGTTAAAGAAAATAGTGAATTTTTAGATAATTATTTTCCAACTTGGCGATATACTAAATTTGTTAAGTTAGGATATGTTATTAAAAATCATGTTAATTTTAAACTTTGGATTATAAAAATAGTGTATAAGTTACATTTATTTAGAGCCTTCTTAGCAATTTATCGTTTTATGATAGATAAACTACATATTGATATTAAATGGTAGTACTACTTTAGAGGTTTTTATGTTAAAAAAATACAAAGAAATTGCTGAAGTATTGTTATCAATTATTTGTTATTATATAGCTTTATTACCAATATATTTAAAATATTCTCAAAAGTTAGTAGTAGTTTTATTAGGAATTATTGGTTCAATAGTTTTATTAGTTGATTTTTTTCATCACAAAAAGGTAAAGAAAATTTGCAATTTTATTATAGATAAGAGATATTTTATTGCTATTATAGTTTTTATTATTTGTCTGGTTTTTAAGTTACATACATCATCAATTGGTTGTTATCACTACTTATTTAAAGATGAAGCTAATAAAGTTGAAGCTACTACCATATTGGGAATGAGTAGGGGAATTCGCTCTGATGAATATATGGTTCACACACCATATTACTTTTCTCAATATTATAATAATTATAAAAAAATTAGTAAGCAGATGAGTTTAACTGGTCAAGATATGATTATAGGTTATAATGCTCCTGTTAAAGATATTAGTTTATTAGCTAAACCATTAACTTGGGGTTATGTTCTATTAGGAAATGAATATGGTTTATCATGGTATTTCTCTTTGAAAATAATTTTACTAATACTAATTTCGTATGAATTTGTAATGATACTCACCAAAAATAATAAGAAAGTATCTATTATGGGAACGTTACTAATTTCCTATTCTCCAGCTATTCAGTGGTGGTTTGTGCCTCATATGGCCGATGTATTTTTATGGAGTATGGCCTTATGCGTTATTGCTTATCACTTTTTTACGACTAACAAAAGATGGCTTAAAAATCTTTTAACTATTCTAGCTCCTTTAGTTTTATCTGTTTTCGTTTTAGCTTTATTCCCATCTTGTCAAATTCCCTTGGGAATTATTGCTTTTTGCTTATTTGTGGGAGCACTTGTTAGAGATAAAGAAAAGATAAATTTTGAGAAGAAAGATATATTTAGGATTTTATTTATATTCTTAGTAGCTATCATTATTTTAAGTTATAGCTCACTAACCTCTTTAGATGCTATTAAACTACTATATGATACTGTTTATCCAGGGAAAAGAGTTTCTCTAGGAGGGCAATATACCTTTAGAAATCTATTTACTAATTTAACAACTTTATTTTTACCATACAAAGAAAGTAATGTTTTAAATAATTGTGAAGTTAGTGATTTCATTCATATTGTAATACCATGTGTTATTATTTTTCCTTTTATATATAAAAGGTTAAAAGAAGAAAAAGATTCTAATTTAATTATTGGAAAGATTATTTTTATATCTTTAATTATTGAAGTAGTATTTATGTTAGTTGGTTTCAATGAGTTACTTGCTAAATTAACTTTATTTTCTTATATAAATAGAATGGAACTAGTATATGGTTTTACATCGGTACTATTTTCTTTATGGACTATATCTATTCTATGGAAGTATAAAGATATTTTATCGATGAAAATTAAAATTTTTTCTATATTGATATTTATAATTGGTTATTATTTAACTATTACACAACAAAATATTGAGTATTTACCAATTTACGTGTACTTGCTTGAAATATTAGCTTTTTCAATTTTAGTTTTTTCGATTTATCAAATAAAGCAAAAAAATTCTATTCTAATACTATTTTTCATCTTAGTAGTGTCTTCTTTTACAATTAATCCTATTGCATATGGTACGACTGCTATTACTGATTATGAATTAATATCAGCAGTAAAGAAGACAATCACTAAGAACAATCAATATGTTTTAGCAACTGATTCTTTGCAACTGCAATCATTATTACTTGCTAATGGTCTAAAAACTATTAATGGTGTTAATTTTTATCCAGATTTAAAAAAATGGAAATTAATTGATTCTAAGGAAGAATATAAAGATATTTATAATAGATATTATCATACTGAGGTAAGACTTACTGATAAAAAGACCAATTTTGAGTTAAAACAAGCAGATATGTTTATTTTAAATCTTAATATTTTAGATATTAAGAAATGGCCTGTTAAAACTATAATTTCAGGAAAATCATATGATGATTTATTTAAACAAGCAAATATCAAGTTTCAAAAGAAAAAAAGTATGGGTTATTTTATCTATATTTTAGAGTAAATATTTAGAGTGAAAGGATAAAATAGATGAAAAAAATAACCAAGGAAATATTTAAATTAAACTATATAAATTTCTTTACATTGTTATTTTCAAGCTTTTTAGGAGCCATCTTAATATTTAGTAATAACTTTGTTTATAAGGATAATATTTATGCCAAATATAGTGAAATTGTTATAAATAGCATTTCCTTTTGGGAAATAGTTTTGTTCTTAATTATTTCTATTATCATTTATATTTTGCTTAGTATAGTTAGCTTAACGATTTATGAAAAACCTTATTTCTTTGAAAAGAGTATTAGAAAAATGCCACGGAGTAAATTTCTTACACTTTTCTTACTATTCTTTCTAACTTGGTCAGTATATTTATTATCATACTATCCAGGTGCAGTCTATTCTGATGCTTTTACTTCTATGACTCAAGCGTTATCTTTTAAAATAAATAATCATCATACTATACTTTATTCCTCTTATCTTTCTTTATTTGCTTATCTAGGTAAGCTTTTAAATAATTATAATATTGCTATTTTCATTTATATAATTATTCAATACTTATTTATGATATTTGTATTGGCAACAGTAATAAAGTGGTTATATAATAGGGGACTAAAGTTTAATTATGTCGTGTTTATATCAATAATATTTTTGTTTTGTCCTTTATTTCCTTACTATGCAATAACTGTTTGGAAGGATACATTCTTTTCTTTATTCTTACTATTATATGTAATGTTTTTAATAGATTATTTGACTGGTAAAGTTGATTTGAAAAAAAGAATAAATATTATTAAATTTCTTTTATTAAGTTTCTTTGTTTGTTTCTTACGAAACAATGGTATTTATATAGTATTATTTACATTACTTTGTATTCTTATGTTTGATATGAAAAGTATTAAGAAAAATAAACTTTTCTTAATAATTGATATTTCTTTTATAATATTTACTTTTATAATTCAAGGACCAATTTATAGTAAATTGAAATTAAGTACAGAATATGTAGAGAGAATTGCTATTCCAATGCAGCAAGTTGCAGCTATTGTTAGTACTGGTAAATATAGTAATGCTGATGTAAAGACTATTTCTAAGATTTGGGATTTAGAAGAAGTAAAGGAAAAATATACTCCATATTTAGCTGATACGATGAAGTGGTATATTACTAGTTTTGATGATAACTATTTAATAACTCATCGAAAAGAATTTATTATAGAGTGGCTTGGACTAATTAATAAAAATAAAGATATAGCTTTTAAGTCATATCTATTAGAGACACTTGGATTTTGGAATATTAGGTATGGTTCTAGTATTAGTTATATTCAAGATGGAGTATGGCAAAATGACTATGGAGTTAGACAACAAGACTACTTTGAAAAAATATTTAATTTTTCTTTTGCTAATATTATAAGACCAGTAAGATATATAAGTTCAGGATTATTCTTTTTTATAATACTAGTATTTAGTATCATTTCTTTTAGAAGAAAAGGATTTAAAGGATTTGTTCCTTTTGCACCTTTATTTGGAATATGGTTAACAATAATGATAGCAACACCAATAGCTTTTAGCTTACGCTATGTTTATATCTTTGTTTTATTTGCACCACTTAGCTTTCTAGTTCCAGAAATGTTAGATGATTATTAAAATCTATGATATAATTTAATTGTTATATTTTGTATGAGGAGTTTGTTATGAAAAAAAATAAGAAAATTGCTGTTTTGATTCCTTGCTATAATGAATCAAAAACTATTAAGAAAGTAGTAGAAGACTATAAAAAGGCTTTACCAGAAGCAGATATTTATGTTTATGATAATAATTCATCTGACCATACTGATGAAATTGCAAGAGAAGCTGGAGCAATCGTAAGGTATGAATATCGTCAAGGAAAAGGTAATGTTATCAGAAGTATGTTTAAAGATATTGAAGCTGATTGTTATTTAATGATTGATGGTGATGATACTTATCCAGCTGAAAATGCTAGAGAAATGTGTGATTTAGTTCTTGATAAAAAAGTTGATATGGTAATAGGTGATAGACTTTCTTCTACTTATTTTACCGAAAACAAAAGACCATTTCATAATTTTGGAAATCGTTTAGTAAGAGGATTAATTAATTTTCTATTTGAAAGTAATGTTCGTGATATTATGACTGGTTATCGTGCTTTTAGTTATGAATTTGTAAAGACTTTTCCTGTTTTATCAAAGGGTTTTGAAATAGAAACAGAAATGACTATTCATGCTCTTGATAAGAATTTCTTATTAGAAGAAGTTAAGGTTGGTTATAGAGACCGTCCTGCTGGTAGTGTCTCTAAACTTAATACGTATCGTGATGGTTTTAGAGTATTAAAAACGATTGGAAGACTATTCAAGGAATATAAACCAACTATTTTCTTTAGTTTACTTAGTTTATTATTTTTAATTATTTCTATTGGTTTTGGTATCCCTGTTTTTGCTGAATATTTTAAGACTGGTTTAGTACCAAGATATCCAACTTTAATATTCTCTGGTTTTATGTTGATGATTGCTCTTGTTTTATTTGCGTGTGGAGTAATCTTAGAAGTAGTTGTTAAGAAGCATCGTCAGTTATTTGAACTTATGTTAATAAATGTTAATAGAGGTAAAGAAGAATAATGAAAAAAGATAAAGCTAGTTTATTTGTAAAAAAATGCTTAAAATTATTTCATATAAAAGTAAATGCTAAGCAAGAAAAATTACTTATCCAAATATTTAAATTTGGGATAGTTGGTGGTATTGCTTTTGTAATAGACTATGTCTCTTTAATTGTTTGTAAGGAAGTTTTTCATCTTAATACATTACTAGCAGCAGCTATTGCGTTTACTATTTCAGTTATTTATAATTACATTGCTAGTGTAAAATGGGTTTTTGATGTCAATAAAGAAAAAGATGAAAAGACTAATTTTATCATCTTTATTGTACTTAGTATCGTTGGTTTAATTATTACGGAAATAATTATGTGGTTTGGTACAGATGTGTTAAAGATTAGTTATTTGATAATTAAAATAGTAGCAACAGCAATAGTAATGGTATTTAATTTCATTACAAGAAAGATGTTTTTAGAATAGGCCTTGTTTGGGTCTTTTTTAGTACGAGAAAACTTAAAATTTTAGATAATTAAATTAAATCTATGGTTAGTTTGTTTTGTTTATGATATAAATTAATTGAAAAAAATTAAATTTATACCAATTTTGCATTTTCGGTATAAAAAAAGGGCCAATTTGTTAAATTCAGCTACTAGAAATGCAATTTTCGACAGTTTTTATGTCTGAATTTGCAAAATTGCCTGTTTGCATATTAGATATCTCCTTTGGTATGATGACAGCGTCAACGTTGATTTACACCACAACTAAAGGAGGTCTTAATGACAATAGAAAAATTTATAATCCCCTTATATGATACAACTATTAAGTATTTGATTAAAAGTGAAAGAACTGGTCCAATAATTTTTAAATTAATCTATTCTTTAACAGGAATTGATTTATCTGATTATATAATGATTGATCAAGAGTTAAATACTGGTAATACTAAGACTAAAGATTATCGATTAGATTTTCTTTTTAAGAAAGGTAGAACTTTAGTTAATTTAGAAATCAACTATGAACTTAGTGATTGGGCGAGGAGAAAAGGTTATAATTACTTATGGCGTTTAGCAGGAAGTGGTTATGGAACTGGCGGTAAGTATACCGAAAAGGAAGTAATTCATATTGC
>UMBX01065032.1_pt1 | contig 42263 bp, 42 predicted proteins | sample 1964081 | NCBI WGS metagenome assembly UMBX01 (sample SAMEA4835952, study PRJEB28245) | human gut metagenome | biome: gut microbiome; material: fecal sample | place: Denmark | collected 2008
CTTACAAAAGAAGGTCGGCGGTATGGCGGAGCTTTACAGGCTGCTGAAAATGCTCGGCATAAGCTATGAAGAGACAGAGCACGAAGCCGTTTACACCATAGAGCAGGCGCAGAGAATAAAGCGCATGACAGACGGCACGGGCTGCAAAAATCTGTTCCTTACCGACCGCAAAGGCGGGTATATACTGGCTGTTTTGCAAGAGGACAAGCGCGCAGACCTGAAAGCCTTAGCGTCGCTTTACGGCGTGAAAAAGCTCAGCTTCGCGAGCGATGAGCAATTGAGCGAAGTACTGGGGCTGACCCGCGGGAGCGTAACGCCTATGGGGCTGATAAACGACAAGGATCACGCGGTGAAACTTGCGATAGACGGCGAACTGCGCGGCAGGAAGCTGCTCTTTCACCCGAATGTGAACACGCGGACTATCAGCATAACGGCTGACGACCTTATAAAATACATCGAATATTTCGGCAACGAATATAAATATTTCTGAAATCATCACTAGAAAGGACTGCTGCTGATATGAAAAACATAACTTTCAAAAGCTTTGACGGATACAAGTATGTAGAAGGCGGCGTTTGCGCTGCCAAGGGCTTCAAGGCTAACGGCGTATATGCAGGGATAAAGAAGAATGACAAGAAGAAAAACGACCTCACGGTAATAGTATCGGACGCCGAGTGCTGCGCGGCTGCGGTATACACCCAAAACAAGGTAAAGGGCGCGCCTGTTACCGTTACCAAAAAGAACCTCACCGTTACGGGCGGCAAGGCTAAGGCCGTCATCGCGAACTCTAAGAACGCAAACACCTGCAACTCTGACGGCGAGGAGAAAGCATTCAGAATGTGCGAGCTGGCGGCGGAGAGCGTAGGCTGCAAGCCGCAGGAAGTCATCGTGGCTTCCACAGGCGTTATCGGTCAGAAGCTGCCGATAGAGCCGATAGAAAAGGCTATGCCAGAGCTGATAAGCGGGCTGAGCTATACGGGCAACGACGCGGCGGCAGAGGCTATAATGACTACCGATACTTTCCCGAAGCAGGTGGCGGTAGAATTCACCGCGGGCGGCAAGGTATGCAGACTGGGCGGAATGGCTAAGGGCAGCGGAATGATACACCCGAACATGGCTACCACGCTGAACTTCATCACCACCGACTGCGCGGTATCGAGCGAGATGCTGCAAAAGGCGCTGAGCGAGATAGTGAAGATAACATACAACTGCCTTTCGATAGACGGCGACCAGTCTACGAACGACATGGTAACGCTTTTATCCAACGGACTGGCGGGCAACGCCGAGATATGCGCCGAGGGCGAGGACTACGACGTATTCAAACAAGCGCTGTACATCGTGATGATGAATATGACGAGAATGCTGGCTAAGGACGGCGAGGGCGCTACAAAGCTGCTGGAATGCACCGTTTCGGGCGCGAAAGACCAGGACACTGCCATCACGGTGGCAAAGAGCGTTATCTGCTCTTCCCTCTTCAAAGCGGCGATGTTCGGCGAGGACGCAAACTGGGGACGCATACTCTGCGCGGTGGGCTACGCCGACGCGGACTTTGACATAAACGCGGTGGACGTAAAGATAAGCTCGGCTAAGGGCGAGATACACGTTTGCGAAAACGGCGCGGGCATAGATTTCTCAGAAGAAACAGCCGCGCAGGTGCTCTCTGCCGACGAGATAAGCGTAAACATCACGATAGGCGGCGGAAGCGGCAGCGCTACGGCTTGGGGCTGCGACCTGACCTACGATTACGTCAAGATAAACGGCGATTACAGAACTTGATATTACAGTAAAAGAGTAAAGGAAGTAAAATGATGGATATTTCAAATGAAATGCGTTCGCAGATACTTATCGACGCGCTGCCTTACATTCAGAAGTACCATAACAAGATAGTAGTGGTAAAATACGGCGGCAACGCCATGACGAACGCCGAGCTGAAAGAAGCCGTGATGAGCGACATAGTACTGCTTACAGAAGTTGGCATAAAGGTGGTGCTGGTGCACGGCGGCGGCCCTGAGATAAACGCTATGCTCAAAAGAGTAGGCATAGAGAGCAAATTCATCGGCGGGCTGAGATACACCGATAAGGAAACTATCGACATAGTAAAGATGGTGCTTTGCGGCAAGCTGAACAAAGAGCTTGTGAGCGCCCTGCAACTGCACGGTGCGAAAGCGCTGGGACTTTGCGGCATAGACGGACAGATGATAATGGCAGAAAAGCTGGACAGCGACGTAGACTTAGGCTATGTTGGTCAGATACAGAAGATAACCACGAAGCCGATACTCGACGCGCTGAACAACGGCTATGTGCCGATAATATCTACCGTGGCTACCTCTGCCGACGGACAGAGCTACAACATAAACGCGGACACTGCGGCGGCAAGGATCGCAAGCTGTCTGCGCGCGGAAAATCTGATACTTATGACCGACATCGCGGGACTGCTGAAAGACAAGGACGACCCGAGCACGCTGATACCCACCGTAAACGTGAGCGACGTGCCCTACCTGAAAAAGACGGGCATAATCAGCGGCGGAATGATACCCAAAATAGAGTGCTGCGTAGAAGCGGTGCGCCGCGGAGTTAAAAAGACCTCGATAATCGACGGCAGGATACCGCACTCGATACTGATAGAGCTGCTCTCGAACGAGGGCGCGGGCACGCAGTTTATTTGACGAAAAGAGAGATAGATATGGACACTATTAAGGAATTTAACGAGCACGTCATGGGCTCATACGGCAGGTACGATCTGGTGCTGGAGAAAGGCACGGAGCGCACGGCGGTAGACGAAAACGGCAAAGAGTACATCGACTTCGGCTCGGGCATTGGCGTAAACAGCCTCGGCTTCTGCAACGATGCGTGGGTAAAGGCGGTTTGCGAGCAGGCGAACAGCATACAGCACACCTCTAACTACTACTACACCAAAGTGCAGGCAGACTTCGCGAAAAAGCTTTGCGAGAGCACGGGCTACGAGAAGATATTCTTCGGCAACAGCGGCGCGGAAGCGAACGAATGCGCCATCAAGATAGCGAGAAAGTACAGCTTTGACAAATACGGCAAGGAAGCTGAGAGAAACATTATTATCACGCTGGTAAACAGTTTTCACGGCAGAACTATGGCTACCCTTTCGGCGACGGGGCAGGACGTTTTCCACAACTACTTCTTCCCTTTCCTGCCGGGATTTGTGAACGTAAAAGCTAACGACATCGCAGACCTAAAGGCAAAGCTTACGGAGTACGAAGGCAAGGTTTGCGCCGTAATGTTTGAATTTATACAGGGCGAGGGCGGCGTAATCCCGCTCGAAAAGGCATTTGTAGACGCTATTTTCGAGGAGTGCGGCAAGCGCGACATACTCACCATAGCGGACGAAGTGCAGACGGGCGCAGGCAGAACGGGAAAATTCCTCACCTCGCAGAACTACGGCGTACAGCCCGACATCACTACCCTTGCTAAAGGCGTAGCGGGCGGCGTGCCCATAGGCATATGCATGGCGGGCAAGAAGTGCTGCGATACGCTGACACCCGGCACGCACGGCTCGACATTCGGCGGAAACCCCCTCGCCTGCGCGGGCGGAAACGCGGTGCTCGACACGGTACTGGCTGAGGGCTTCCTCGACGAGGTGAACAAGAAGGGCGAATACTTCCGCAAAAAGCTCGCCGAGATACCCGAAGTAGAGGGCGTAGACGGCATGGGGCTGATGCTCGGCATACGGCTAAAGAGCAAGAACGCGGGCGAGGTATGCAAGGCTTGTTTGGAAAACGGACTGCTGATACTCACCGCGAAAACTAAGCTGAGATTTTTGCCCCCGCTGAACATCTCATACGCCGAGATAGACAAGGGCATAGAGATACTGACCAAGATACTTGGATAAGAAAGGAAAATATACATGAAACATTTACTTAAACTTTTAGACCTCAGCAAAGAGGAAATAATCGGCATACTCAACCTCGCCGACCAGCTGAAATACGAGAACAAGAACGGCATAGAGCACAAGCTGCTGAAGGGCAAGACGCTCGGCATGATATTCCAGAAGTCCTCTACCCGCACCCGCGTAAGCTTTGAAACGGGTATGTACCAGCTTGGCGGACAGGCGCTCTTCCTCTCAAACCGCGATCTACAGATAGGCAGAGGCGAGCCGGTACAGGACACCGCGCGCGTGCTCTCCCGCTACATCGACGGAATTATGATACGCACATTTGAGCAGAAAGAGGTAGAAGACCTCGCGCAGTACGGCTCTATCCCAGTTATAAACGGACTTACCGACTTCTGCCACCCTTGTCAGGTGCTTGCCGACCTCATGACTATTCGCGAGCACAAGGGCAGACTTGAAGGACTGAAGCTGACCTACATCGGCGACGGCAACAACATGGCTAATTCGCTCATCGTCGGCGGACTGAAAGTAGGCATGACGGTAGCCATCGCCTGCCCCGACGATTATCAGCCCGACCCGAGCGTGCTTGAATTTGCTAAGGAATACGGCGACAAATTCATCATGACATCTGACATACAGGCGGCGGCTAAGGACGCAGACGTGCTCTACACCGACGTTTGGACATCTATGGGCGAGGAAGCCGAGAGCGAGAAGCGCAAGAAAGCATTCGCAGGCTACCAGATAAACGACGCTGTAATGGCAGTTGCGAAGAGCGACGCTATGGTACAGCACTGCCTGCCCGCGCACCGCGAGGAGGAGATAACCGCAAAGGTATTCGAGGCGCACGCCGACGAGATATTCGACGAGGCCGAGAACAGACTGCACGCGCAGAAAGCGGTAATGGTAAAAGTAATGGGCGAATAATCCCCAACCTGCCAACAGCATAAAAAAAGAGCCTTTCGCTTAGCGGCGGAAGGCTTTATTTGTGTTCACTCAGCTTTCTTAAATTCAAGGCAGTCTATCTTGATAAGCTCGGCGGAAGAGCCGCTGAAAGTCACCTCTACGGTGTACGCGGTGTCGTCGTGGTCGGTGTTGTAAGTGACCTCCGCACCGCTCGTAGTGTTGAAGCGCTTTTTGGCAATGTAGTGAGCTTCGTTGGTGGAATTATCCACCAGATAGATTTTGAGCACCACTTCGTCCTCATTGCCGAACTGCTTTGTGTCGCGCAGGGAAACGGTGTACTTACCATCGGGGGTGGTGTAGGTGGAATATTCGGTAAGCCCCGAGTAAAGGCCGTCTTGATACTTATAGTAAAATTTGTATATACCATACGGAAGCAGACCGAAAATCACTATGAAAGTTACTATGTATGTGAGCTTCTTGGACAAATTCATATTTCAAGACCTCCGAACCGCGAAACGCCGCAGAGCGGGCGATATACGCAATTTAATATAATACAGAATGTTAATTATATTATATTCTAAGTATGATAATTTGTCAATGCTTTTAATTGGATCGTAACTGAAAATAGGCGGATAGACAAAAAATGCGTATGGCTAAGTGATGAAATTTGTATTAAATGTATATTGCCAAAAATCAAACGCACCGCTTATTATCACGGTGCGCCTGACAAATTCAAAAAGAGAGAATAAATCGTTATACAGTTTCGGGGGTCTTTTCAGCCGCTTTATCCATACAGGAGAAGACCTCATCCACATGGGCGGAGTCGGGCTTGCGGGTGAAAAGGCTTACCAGCGGGACGAGGATAATATCGAGTATCATCACGATAGCGCCCGCGTTTATGGGCGAGTGGAGAGCCAGCCCGCCGATGGTGAGGGTATGTTTGCCGAATGTGAAGTAGAACATATGCGCGACGGTAAGGCCTACGCCGCAGACGAAGGAAGTCCAGACGGCGGCTTTGGTGATGTTCTTCATATACAGACCCCACATGAAGGGAGCGATGAAAGCGCCCGCCAGCGCGCCCCACGAGATGGACATGAGGGTAGAGATAACGGTCTTGGGGTTATCGAGGGTAATTATCGCGAGAACGCAGGAGATGAGCAGGAAAACGGCTACGAATATGCGCATTACGAGCACTTCCCGCTTCTCGTCCATCTTATCTTTCATGAAAGGCTTTATCATATCGAGAGTGAGGGTGGAGCTTGAAGTGAGCACCAGCGAGGAGAGGGTAGACATAGAAGCCGAGAGGACGAGGACTATTACCACGCCGAACAGCAGCTCGGGCAGGCTTTCCATCATAGAGGGGATAATAGCGTCGAAGCCGTTTACAGGCTCGCCCGCTTCGTTAGCGTTTACGAACAGTCTGCCGAAACCGCCCTGAAAATAGCAGCCGCCCGCGACTATGAGGGCGAACACGGTAGAGATAACGGTACCGCTGCGGATAGCTTTTTCGTCCTTGATAGTGTAGAATTTAGTTACCATCTGCGGCAAGCCCCATGTGCCGAGAGAGGTGAGGATAACAACGCCGAAGAGGTTAATCGGGTCTGGGCCGAAAAGGCTGTTGTAAGAGTCGGTATTGCCATTCGCGTCGGGAATTTGACCGAGCATATCGAGGGACTCGGAAAGACCGCCGTGTTTATTGAGTATAGTTATTACAACAGCGGCTATGCCGACGAGCATGAAGATACCCTGAATAAAGTCATTGAGCGCGGTAGCCTTATAGCCGCCGACGATAACGTATACCGCTGTGATAACGCCCATTACGACGATACAGACAGCGTAATCGACGTGGAAAGCCTTTTCAAACAGGCGGGAGAGGCCATTGAAAGCGGAGGCGGTATATGGGATAAGGAAGATGAAGATTATCACGGCGGAAGCTAGCTTCAAGCCCTTACTGGCGTAGCGGTGTTCAAAAAATTCGGGCATAGTGCGTGCGTCGAGGTGTTTAGACATTATCTGAGTACGCCGACCGAGGACGAGCCACGCGAGGAGAGAGCCTATAACGGCATTGCCCACGCCGACCCAAGCGGCGCTTGCGCCGTAACTCCAGCCGAACTTACCCGCATAGCCGACGAAAATTACCGCCGAGAAGTAAGAAGTACCGTAAGCGAAAGCGGTGAACCACGAGCCGAGAGTTCTGCCGCCGAGCACATAATCAGAAGTGCCGTTGTTCTTTTTTCTGTAATACGCGCCGATGCCGATCATCAGGCAGAGGTACAGAGCAAGAACGATCCACATTGTCATAAGAGAACCAATCCTTTACATCATATTTACCGGCATACTTGAATGCCGCAGTGCTTTAAACCTTTTATGCTTTTTGGCGTTAAAGCAGTACAATGAATATTATACAACAAAGCGGCAGAAATGTCAATACTTTTTCCTCAAAAACAACAAAAAAATATTTTTTCAAAAAAATTTGAAAAAAGGCTTGACAAGAGTGCGTTTATGTGCTATAATAGTAAAGCAGTCAGGACAGAGAGTACTGATGAGGACAATTAAACATCGCGGAGTGGAGCAGTTCGGTAGCTCGTCGGGCTCATAACCCGAAGGTCGTAGGTTCAAATCCTGCCTCCGCAACCATATTGGTGAGACTAAATGGATGCTCACCCTTAAAAGCCCGTATTATCGCGGCACAAATAGGGAACGACCCTAAACTTATGTATCACGGAGAGTCATCTGATTTATTCAGACTAATGCTCTCCGTTTTCTTTTTGTCTACTTTACAATTCCGATATGAGTAAAGTAAATATCGATTTCCTGCGTGATACTGCCGTTATCGTCTTTCAGCTTTTCGTGAACCTCGATGCGCGATACAAACGTGTGTAAGATTTCCTGAGTTAATTCTGTAATATCTGTGTACTTTTTAGCAAGCGCAGCAAATCTTGCGGTGTTAGCCGTCTGGGATTGAAGCTCCTGCATCGTATGCTTCAAGTCTGATATTTCCGCTTTAAGCTGATTCTGCTCATCAGTGTATCCCTGCGACAGCATTCTGAACTGATCATCATCAATCGTACCAAGAACGTGATCTTCGTACAGCTTTCTGAAAATTATTCCGACCTCGGCAAGCCTTTTCTCGCTCTTTTTCAGTTTTTTGTTAGCTTCGGACAGCTCTTTTTTAGCAGCAGTATTTGACTCCCGACTGATATACTCAGCAAAATCATCTGTACGTTCTCTCGCAAACGCAGTCACATTCCGTATTTCATGCAGTACGATTTCCTTGAGATGACTTTCCTTAATACCGTGCATGGTACATTGTTCCCGACTATTTTTTCGATACGAAGAACAGATAAATTTCCAGTTTTCAGACTTCTCTCTTGCGTGTCTGTGAAAATATAACTTCTGTTTGCAGTCCGCACAGAAGACTATTCCGGCAAAAATACTTTTCTCTCCGCTCCTTGTGAACCTACGCTTGCTCTGCCTGAGTCGCTGAACTATCTCCCATATATTAATGTCGATTATCGGCTCATGAGTATTTTCAATCAGCTTGTGCTCGCTTTTGGGCAGCTTTAATTTCCGATGGTCTTTGTATGACGCTCTGCCGAACCTGAAATTACAAGTGTGTCCGAGATAGCTGACGTCCTCCAAAATATTTGCAACTGCGGTCGGATTCCAGCGGTAGGGATAGCTTGTATCAAAGTTAGAAATAACATTTCCCGTTTGACTGTACTCGTACATCGCAGGAGTGTATATCTGTTCTTCCTCAAGCCTGTGCGCGATCTGAGCCGGACCCAAGCCATCAGCGCATAGTTGAAAAATATATTTTACGACCAGCGCTGTTTCGGGATTGGGCAGAATTTTGTTGTGATCCTCCTGAGATTTCATGTAACCGTAAGGCGGACGTGAAGCGACTCTCTGCCCTCTTTCGGATTTTATTACACAGCTTGCCTTAATTTTTCTGCTTGTATCCTTGACGTGGAATTCGTTAAAAATGTTGTAGAATGCCGCCATATCGACAGCGGAGGAATCCGGATTATCGGAATCAATATTGTTATTGATCGCAATATAGCGGACATTTCTGCGCGGAAAATATTCCTCTGTGTATAATCCTACGTGCAGATGATTTCGACCAAGCCTTGAGAGATCCTTTGTAATTATTGTGCCGATCCTGCCGTTGTCCACATCGTCTATCATGCGTTTGAATGCAGGACGTTCGAAATCTACTCCCGTGTACCCGTCGTCAATGTAGAACGCGGTGTTGTAAAATCCATGTTCATCGGCATATTTTTGAAGTATATCTTTCTGGGAGGTAATATGTAAAGGGTGGTTTCTCCACCCTAATACATATGACTGCGGCTCATTTGTGGTGAATTGAAAAGCAGTTATAAGGAAGGAGCAGAAAAAGCCTTATAATCGCTACAAATTCAACGCAGAAAGGAGCTGTTGATTATGAAATCTCTATTTGAGGAAATGGGCGGTACATATCGTCAAGTGGGCGATTATTTCATCCCCAACCTCGTTTTGCCGGATGACAGCAATTATCAGATCGGCAAATACGGGCGTTTTCGCCGCAGCTATCTGAAAGAACACCGAAAAATCCTCTACACTCATTATGTGATGGAGGGTACGCTGTTTAAGCATCTGTCCGAGATCGACCAAGCCTGCAACGAGCGTATGGAAACCATCGTTTCCGCTATGGCAAAACAGGAAGGCGTGACCGAAGCACTCAAAGCGGCTGACCAAATGGAATGGGTGCGTCGTATGAACAATATCCGCAACCGTGCGGAGGAAATCATTCTTCACGAACTGGTCTATGAGGAGAGTGTCGGATGAGGATTTTGGAAGAATTGTGGTACGGCAATATCGAGCCGACTGAGTACGACACATCTTCCAAGGAGTACAAGAAGCTGCAGGAGCTGATCTGCGGGAATGAAGAAAAACTCCGTGTCACCATGTCGGATGAACAGAAAGCGTTGTTTGAGAAATACACGGACTGCATCCGTGAATTTCAAACAATGACGGATTGTCTGATATTTCAAAACAGCTTTAAGCTTGGTGCCAGAATAGCATTTGAAGCGATGGCAGAACCGTAACATTGAATATGATGGAAGCAACGAGCGTAAGGAAACCATCTTGACTGACCTTGTATATGCTTAATCGAATGCCCGTTATCTGCTGTATGGCTGATAACGGGCATTATCTTTATACTTTAGGTGATACGAATTTATATTTACCCTTTCCAAAACCGCTGACAGCTTCAATCAAATCTGCATTTTTCAGCTTGGTAATGAGATTACCGGCAGCAGTAACAGAATCATTTGTGATGGCAGCTATGTCGGAACGACCAAAGACACCATCAAGACCCATATTTGCAAATACAGCTTTTGCCTTTGCAATCGTAGCTTGACTTGCGTTTAGTCTATCAATCGCAACCTCAATCGCAAGATAATCGGGAGCAATCGCAACATTTTCGTCCTCAATCACAGCCTTAGTTGCGTTTACCGTTGTTCCATAATTCAAGTTATACAACGTAACTCGGAACGAGCTTGCATCGGAATAGAATTTCGGCTCTAATTCGTCACGGTAATTATGGGCGGCACGGTAGGATTCCGTGATCTTCTTAAATCCGCTGCCTTGACGCTCCATGTAGCCCAATCTGCCGAAAATATCGGCAAGGACGGGATTGCGGCGGGTGGAGGAAATGTTGGATATATCCCGTTCCTGTATCCGTGTGCCGTCTGCCATGCCACCGGGAGAAGTAATGGTAAGGCGGTCATCATAAATGTCGATATGGACTTCGCTGCCCAAAATCAGATAGTCACGGTGGATCAGAGCATTGACGAGAGCTTCAAAAACGCTTCGCTCACAATAATCGGGCATTTCAATACGGGAGTTGGCAGTTTTCTTCCAACGGGTTTTCATATTCCGCTTTACGAAGCCTACACCCTCATTGAGCAGAATAATCAAGCTGCCGGAATACTCTGCGCTGTCAAGCGCATCCACCATACCGCCGCTTTTATCAAGACCGTTCCAGCGAGTACAGAACAGACGGGAGTGCTTGATGGGAGCATCATCTGCAAGCAATGCGCCTGCATTGGTCAGCTTACCGTGGTCATCCCGCATTTCAAAGGAATCTAACAGCTTTTCCTCCATGCTGTTGCCAGTCCAAGCCTTGTAGCGTTCACGCAGCTTGGAAAAGGCGTAGTCCTTGAAATCATACTCTGAGTCCAGCGCATCATAGGTGCGGTTCATACCTTTCAGAAGGAGCTGATTCAATACATACGACGGAGCAATCACGCTTTCGTTACCGATGCGGATATATGCTTCCGTAATACCGTCTGCCTTGTAATAATACGGTGTGGAGCGTCCTGCGGAAACGGACAGCACAAGAATATCCTTGCCATTCTCCCGTTCGGGAGCAAGGATAAAATTCGGATACGGCGTGATACGCTCTTTAATCAAGCGGCTGATGGTTTCCGCATCGGTCTGTGCGTCTGCCAAGCCGATTACATTTCTATCGTTATCAATGCCGAAAAAGAGAGTGCCACCGATACCGTTGGCAAAGGCACTGACACTTTTGAGCCAGCTTTTCGGCTTCTTAACTTCCAAAGCAACCTTGAAATCACATTCCGTTGCTTCTGCAATCCATCTGTCTATCATAAAATCGTTTCCTTTCCCATCATTCCTTCTTTTCCTTCGTTCTGCTCTTATAAACATTATACTTATTCTTGCACTGTGGGCTGCAGAAGATCGCACTCGGTCTGCTTGCCACAAAGGTCTGCAAACAATGTTTGCAGATACGGATAGGCTTTTCCGTGTCGGTCAGCATGAAGCTGAACATCATCTGTACCCCAAGCATAAGGGAGTGGAAATCCCATACAATCGTCGGCTTGTCGAGCAGAGCGATACGGTAGGTCGGCGCAATGCCGCCGAAGGCTTCCATACCCTGCTGCATCAAAAGCCGCTGTTCGGGAGTCATCGTGTCGTAATCCTCATAGAACAGAACAGAGGTAAGATAGGTAAAGGCAATATCAATAAACTGCTGCTTCATCCACTCATAGCGTTCGGCATACTCCCGCTGAAAGCTCATATTGACCGCCATCGGCTTGTCTGTCATCGTCATGGCAAGTGCCATCATCACACGGTCATTGCTGATATTCCACATGGATTCCACGCCACGCTTGACCACATCGGGCTTGTCAAAAGGAAAGAACAAATTCAGATAGTCCATTGTGGACATGGATTCCTCACGGATGAAATGGTTCTTGGGCAGATACACCGCTTCATAGTCCATAAAGCTCGGTGTGGTGGGCAGAGCTGTCATAAGACCAAGGAGACCGTATTTCACCGCAAACTGCTGAATTGCCTTTTGTATCTCCTGCGGCGTTTTCTTCTGCGATTCCATGCGTCCGATATTGATGGCATCCAAGACGATGCGTTGATACTCGCTCAGTGGGTCATAGATACTCGGCTGTGCGGTTTTTGTAGGCGTGAGGAACAGTGTGCCGTCCTCTGCCGTTTTCCATTCATATTCGCTATATCGCACCCAGTTGGAGCTGGTGCGTTCAAATAAATTCATAGCCATGTTATTCACGCCAATCATAAGCACTGAATTGATTTATCAATCGCAGTGATAAATGATTTCCTTTCCGTTTTCTTTGGCATACTGAATTTCAGCTTTAACCGATTCTCCAATATAGCCACCAATATTTACGACATATATTCCATCGCTAATATCAATCTTTCTGTAATGAGCTTTTTCAAGATGACTTAGCACTTCACTGGAAATAGTGATTCCTTCCGGCGCATAGACGCATTGAAGAACATTATAGCCTTTTATTGCTTCAAGGTCATATGCGATTGACCGCATCTCGTTTTCAAAACGCATACTGCCACATATCGTTAATGTTTTCATATGCAAAACCCTCCACTATACATTGTAACCCGTATAATTCACAATTATATTACTATTATACTACTTTTTCGTGGTTTTTTCAATATCCACGCAATTTTCGCTCAGAAATTCTTTTTCAAGCAAGGTCAAGGGCTGCTGTGCCTGCACTTTTTCGGTGAGTGCGGCAAGCAGCTTTTTTCTTATCTTTTTAAGCATCGTATTACGCACTTTGCGGATGTTACGATCTGACTGCCCACGGATAGCGGCAATCTTGGTAGAGCTATACTGCCGCAGAGCTGACAGGAACAGCAGGAACTTGTGATCCTCGTTCAACTCCCGCAGGATGACGGATATATCCGCATCGGTCACAAGCTCGTGTATATCGTAAGGACAGTAAAAGATCGTATCTATGAAATCGCCCTTGCGTTCCTGCCGTGTCAAAACGGCGTTGAGCGTATCGGGAAAACACAAAGCATCCTCGGATACACCGTAATCAAGGGGAACATCGTCACCGCTTCTACTGAGTTCATGATAGCGTTCTTTGCGCTGACGGTTAGCATCGAGCCGGTCATACCACGCAACAAGGTTTTCGTAGTCCTTCAGCGTTCGGGCAGAATCCTCCAACCGCTTCAAAGCCTGCGCCCGAAGCTCACGCTTTAAGAGCTTGCGTTCGGGCTGTTCGTCGCCGGAATCGTCCCCGTCATCCTCTATGGGATTTTCTGCGGCATCGGTTTCTATCTCGTCAATTAACTGCTGTTCTTTAGCAATCCTGCGCCGTGTCTTTTCATATTCTTCTGTTTCCGCATTCTCGGCATCGGTATCGCTGTCAGCAAAAATATCTTTCTTTTTTCGTTTCTTTCGCTTCTTTTCGGGAGGATCATCGGTATCGTCATCATCGGAGGTATCATCTTCCGCATCATCCCAAAGGGCGTTTTCATCTTCGTCCTCGTCATCGATTATATAATCGGAATCGTCCGCTTCGTATTCATCTTCATACTCGGCGTCTTCATCTTCATAAAGACCGTCATTTTCATATCGTTTGGGATCGCCGTACACTACCGGAAACCTCCCTTCAAAAATATTTTTCAAATTTTCTTCGATTTCCCGAAAAAACAGTTCCGCTAAACACCCCATATTTCTCCTATTAGCGAGGAAGTAATATATTTTGTCCACCTTTATATTACTTCCGACACTAAAGAAAGGAGGAAACTGCCCATGATCAAAACCTATCGTGAGCTGACGGGAAAGGAGAAAAGACAAATCAAAAAGTTGGTTGTCTTCAAGTGTGCCAACTACGACAAGGAATACGGCTGTCTGCCGCTGGACTGTGAGTGCTATATGTTCGGTATCTGCTACACCAACAGCGCCCTGTGCAGAAAGTTCCGGGCTGCCTTGCTGCCCGAAGCACCGGAGCTGCAAGCTGTATTTGAGCCGATGCCCCTTACGGTCTGTAAGGAATGCGGTAAACACTTTCAGAAGAACGGTAAACGTGCCTACTGTTCCGACAAGTGCGCCGCAGAAGCAAGACGCAAGCAAACGGCGGCGAGAGTGCGTAAGCACAGAGAAGAAAAGCGCAAGTAAGACGCTATGTAACGAATTAGCCTCTGAAATGCCTTGATCTGCAAGGCTTTTCGGGGGCTATTTTCGTGCCGGTAATGTGTTTGTATTGCCTATGCCGTTTTTGTCGGTCAAATGGTTACACATCATCGGAACTATTATCATTATACACGAAAATTGTGAATTTTTCAATCTATGGAGGAAATTTGCCTATGGTAAAAAACGAAAACAAGAACTTTGCTTATACCACCCACCGCATCGGTGGCACCACCTACAAGGTCAAGGTCGTGTTCAACGAAAGCGGTACAGAAACAATGGAAGATAAAATTTTACGAATTATTCGCAATGAAGTCCACACAAGTTGCGAAAATTATTATATAATAGATGCACCACAAATGAGCCGACAGTCTGAAAGGAGCGCATCATGATGAGCGTGAAACAGACTGTGGGACAAGATCCCAATAAAATTACAGCATTGTACGAGAGACTTTCCCGTGACGATGACCAGGTTGGCGATAGCAACAGCATTGTCAATCAGAAAAAATACCTCGAAAGCTATGCCGAGCAGAGAGGCTACACCAATATCCAGCACTATACCGATGACGGTTGGAGCGGCGGCAATTTCAACCGTCCCGCATGGAAGCAGTTGGAGGCAGATATTGAAGCCGGTAAGGTTGCCCATGTGATCGTAAAAGACATGAGTCGAATCGGCAGAGATTATCTGCAGACCGGCTTTTACACGGAAGTGTTCTTCCGTGAGCATGGCGTTCACTTTATTGCGATTGCCAACAGCGTGGACAGCGATGACCAGAACAGCAATGAGTTTGCGCCGTTTCTCAATATCATGAATGAATGGTATCTTCGTGATCTGAGCCGCAAACAGCGTACCGCCATCCGTGTCAAGGGCGAATCGGGCAAGCCTACCACCAACTGCGCCATCTATGGCTACAAGAAGATGCCGGGTGACAAGTACAGTTGGTATATCGACGAGGAAGCCGCCGAGGTTGTCCGCAGGATATTCCGTCTGACCATCGAGGGCAAAGGCCCCTATGACATTGCCCGTATCCTCTATGACGATAAGGTCGAAACGCCCGCCGTTTACTTCGGTAAGCAGAACAAGGGCGTTTGGAAAAGTAAAGAGGAATTTCCCAACCCGTATAACTGGAGTGGATATATCGTCGGGAGCATCCTTTCCAAACCCGAATATATGGGGCATACGGTCAACTTCCGTTCTCACAAGCAGTCCTACAAGGACAAAAATCCCGTGATGAACCCCAAAGAAGATTGGCTGATCTTTGAGAACACCCACGAAGCCATTGTGGATAAGGAAACATGGGAGCTTGCACAGAAGCTCCGCAAGACACCGAGACGCCACGATACGCTTGGCGAAGCCAATCCCTTGACTGGGCTTTTGTTCTGCGCCGACTGCGGAGCGAAAATGACCAACCACCGTTCCAAAGGCGGCACGGAGAGCAGCCCCTATCCCTCTGACTTCTACGATTGCTCCACTTATACGCTGGCACACCAAAAGCGTACCCACGCCTGCAGCGGTCACTACATCCGAACGAAAGCGGTTCGGGAACTTGTTCTGAACACCATCCGCACCGTCAACACCTTCGCTATTTCCAACCAAGAGGAATTTGCCGAAAAAGTACGGGCTGCCTCCCAGATCAAGCAAAAGGAAGCCGCCAAGGAAACCAAGCGCAAGATGAACAAGGACAAAAAGCGTATTGCCGAGCTTGACAACATCATTAAAAAGCTCTATGAATCCTTTGCCATCGGACGCATTACCGATGAACGCTTTGATACCCTGCTTGCCGAGTACGAAGCCGAGCAGAAATCCTTACAGGCATCCGTGGCAGAAGCCGAACAGCGGGTATCCTGTTTTGAGGAAGATACCGTTCGTGTGGAGCAGTTTATGGAGCTTGCAAGAAAGTACACCGACTTTTCCGAGCTGACCACGATGATGATTAACGAGTTTATCGACAAGATCATTGTCCACGCTCCCGAAAAGGTGGACGGCGACAGAGTGCAGGAGATCGAGATATATCTGAAATTCATCGGGCATTTTGAACTTCCCGCACCGGAGCTGACCGAGGAAGAAATCAAACGGCAAGAGTTTTTGAAGAAAGAACGTGCCCGCAGTCGTGAACGCTACCAAAAGCTGAAATCCGGCGAACGCACCGTAGGTGTTCCTATCACGCAGACCTGCAAGTGCTGCGGCAAAACCTTTGAAGCGAGGTCAACCGCAAAGCTGTTCTGCGATGTGAATTGCCGAGCGAAGTATTATCGGCAGGAAGCAGCAAATGAAAGAAGCCGTGAGGTCACTTGCGAACACTGCGGAAAGGTTTTTACTACGACACGAAACAGCGTTAAATACTGCTCTGATGATTGCCGGTATGCGGCGCAGATCAAGCGGCAGGGCGAACGGAAGAAAGCTCTGCGGGAAGCAAAGCACGAACAGGCACCGCCGGAAAACGAGCAAAAAACAGCATAACGATATTTGAAGCGGATTGATGTACGTCGATCCGCTTCTTCTGTTTTCAAGTGGACATTTTGACCACTTGATTTTCATGACTGTTCCGTTTCAAGTTCCCAAGTTGGGAACTTGATTTTTTAGCATCATCCCACCGCAAAGTGTCAGCTTGGCACTTTGCGGTCAGAAAGTGAAAAGTGCCAAATTGGCAACTTTCACTCAATCCTATTTTTACATGGTGGCGGACAAATCGACCACCACCAAAATCATCAATATTATTGTATCGCCGCCATGCGGCAGAAAGGAAACTCTATGAATTTTATGAACAACAACACCAATCCCATCATCATCGGTATCGACCACGGTTACGGCAACATCAAGACCGCCCACTGCTGTTTCAAGACGGGCGTTGCCGCTTATGACAAGGAGCCGACCTTCAAAAGCAATCTGCTTATCTATGAGAGCAGATATTATCTCATCGGGGAGGAACACAAGGAATTTATCTCCGACAAAATGACAGACAGCGACTACTATATTCTCACCCTTGCCGCCGTTGCCCGTGAGCTGAACATCCGCAAGCTGACCTCTGCCCGTGTTCACCTTGCGGCGGGACTTCCGCTGACTTGGGTAAGCGAACAGAAGGACAGCTTCAAAGCATATCTCCTGCAGAACGACAGCGCCGACTTCACTTTCAAGGGCGTTGACTACCACGTTGATTTTGTCGGCGCAGATATTTTCCCGCAGGGCTTTTCTGCGGTTGCCGATAAACTCCGTGAGTTTAAGGGGATCAATATGCTCTGCGATATTGGCAACGGCACGATGAACGTCATGTATATCAACGAGTGCCGTCCTCTTGCGAAAAAGTGCTTCACCGAAAAGTATGGCACCAATCAGTGTATGCTTGCCGTGCGTGAAAATCTGATGAAGCAGTTTGGGGTGTCGGTGGATGAAACCGTCCTTGAACGTGTGATCCGTCACGGCACGGCAGACATCAGTCAGCGTTATCTGACCGCCATCCGTGATACCGCAACCGAGTACGCAGAGGGCATCTTCCGCAGACTGCGTGAGCATGAATACGACCCCGAACTGATGCGCCTGTATGTGGTAGGCGGCGGGAGCTGTATTCTCAAAAACTTCGGCAGCTACGATAAAGACCGTGTGGTTATCAATGACGATATTTGCGCTACCGCAAAGGGATATGAGCTGCTTGCCGAGCAGAAGCAGAGTAGAAAAGGCGGTATCGTATGAAGCAGATCTACACGACCACTCTGCGCTTAAACCTTGCAGACGAGGATGACCGCCGAGCCTATGAGTATTTACAGAGGATGGACAAAAAGCAGTATCGTTCTTACAGCAAGGCGATTGTTACCGCTATCAATGACCACTTTGAACGGCAGGCACGGCTTGAAAGTGATCCGTATCTGGAAACCCGTGAAAAAGAGGATGCTTTTCTCAAACAGATAACGGAAACCATCGAACAGGGCTTGCGGTTTGCGCCCGTCGGTATGCTCCCGTTCACACCGCCTGCCGCCGTTGAAGCCCCGTCTGCCGAGGATGACGAGAATATTTCGGCGGCATTGGACTTCGCTGACAGCTTCTGATACTACTATTGCCCTCGTTTGGTATTACTGCGATACCAAACGGGGGCATTTTTGCTACTACGAAGATTTACAGAAAAAGCGTAATACCAAACAGATGGATATTTGATACTACGCTGCTATCAAACAACCCTATTTTTACTACCAACAGGAGGATTTTCTATGACCACAGACGAGAAGAAATTACTGCAAGCCAAGCACAGATTGGAAGAAGCCGAGATGCGTGACCGTAATAAGGAGCGAAAAGCGAGGACACGGCGGCTGATCCAGGAGGGAGCGATTTTGGAAAAGGTCTTTCCGAGCATTACTTCCTTAAACCTTGACGAATTGGAGGACTTTCTATGCAGACTCAGACGATAAACTTACGACGAGGGGCGTTCGGGCAACCGAGCGTCCCGTTTCTTTTATCCCGAAGGGCGCACTTACTCACCACCCCGAAGGGGCGGTGGTATTGCCTGCGGCAACCGTGCGCTCTGCGAGGCGGATGCGGCTCCTACGGGAGCCTCATGGACAATGCCACAACTCTGCGGAGCTGCTGTCATTGTCCACGCAGTTATCGCAAGCACACCCGCTTTTGCGTTTGTGAGCAGGGGTACATTTTGTACCCTACCTTGCGCCAACTGCCAGTGAAAAACATCAACCTGATGTTTTTCACTGTTATGGGTATCGCTTCTTCTGCGACACCCATTTTCTTTTTGCGAAAAAGAAACAAAAAAATAAGGGAGAAAGGACGGTGAGAACGAATGGCGATCTACCACTTGGAAGCCAAGGTGGTCAGCAGAGGTACGGGACGTTCTGCGGTTGCCGCTTCCGCATATCTGAGCTGCACCAATATCTTGAACGACTATGACGGAGTACGGCACGATTTTACACGAAAGAAAGGACTTGTGTGGCAGGACGTATTTCTGCCGGAGTTTGCTCCACCCGAATGGAAAGACCGGGGTGTACTTTGGAACGCCGTGGAGGAAAACGAAAAGACCAAGGACAGCCGTCTTGCCCGTGAGTTTGTTCCTGCTCTGCCCATCGAGCTGACACCGGTACAATGGCAGGAGCTTCTAACGGATTTCATTCAGAACAGTTTCGTTGCCGAAGGGATGTGCGCTGACGTTGCTATCCACGATCCGCACCCGCCCGGTCATAATCCTCACGCTCACATTATGCTGACGGTTCGCCCGTTGGATGAACAAGGTAACTGGCAGTACAAGACTGAGAAAGAATATCTCTGTGTCCGAAACGGCGAGGAACAGGGCTTCACCGCCGCCGAGTTCAAGGCGGCACAGGCTGACGGATGGGAAAAGCAATATCCGTACAAGGTCGGGCGCAAGAAAGTGTATATGCCGCCGTCAGAAGCTGAGAAGCACGGTTATGAACGAGCCAATAAACACCCGAAAAGCACCAAGTTCGGCAGACAAAATCCCATTGCCGAGCGTTGGAACAGCGAGGAACAGCTTGTGGAGTGGCGCAAGGCATGGGCAGATGTGACCAACCGCTATTTGGAACGATACGGACACGATGAGCGCATTGACCACCGCAGCCATGCAGACCGGGGCTTGACCGAGCAGCCCACCATTCACGAGGGTGTAGTTGCCCGTGCTTTGGAGAAAAAGGGCATCATTTCTGACCGCTGTGAAATCAACCGCCAGATCAAGGCAGACAATGCGTTGCTTCGTGAATTGAAAGCAACGGTCAAGAAGCTAATGCAGGCGGTAAAAAATACCGTTCCTGCCATAGCAGAAGCAATGGAAAAGATACGCAGCAGTATGCTGATTTTCAGTTATCAGCTACGTCATATCGGTGTGGGCAAGCACAATATGTGCAAGCGTGTCAAGGCAGTCAAGCCGGAGCTTGAACGCTATGCGGCATTGGTGCAGCAGATCAAAGATAAGACCAAAGAACGAAAGAATCTGCTTGCAGAGAAAAAGGAAACGCCGTTCTATCAGATACCCAAGCTGCATGACCTCACCCGCCGCATTACCGAGCTGACTGAGGAATTGGAGGAACTGAAAACAGAAAAAGAAATGGTGCTTCGTTCTTTGGATTGCGCCGACGATACGGGTATTTCTGCCGTGAAGAAAGAAATTGCCACATTGGAGGGGGCACTGCAGAAGCTGTCCGAGCAGGAAGAAAAATACTCTGCCGAGCTTGATGAAGCCTTGAAGCAGTACGCCGAGCTGAAAGAGCAAGCCGCCGGCATGGATGCCGCCGAGCTGATGGATGCACGGCTTACCGTTCGTGAGGAAAAGGAGCGATCTGCCGTTGACAGAGTAAAATCTGCCTACAGCGAGAAATACGATCCGATGATGATGCACGACAGCAAGCGTGATGTGGCAAATCTGCTTCACGAGGAAGCGGAAGTACGCTCTATCCGTGAACGTCTGCGTCAGAAACAGCAACAGCAAGCACAGCAGAAGCAGGACAAGAAGAAAAGCCAAGACAGTTGGGAGCGTTAAAATTTCAGCGGGAGTGCATTTTGAACGATGCACTCCCGTTTTTTTGCGTTAATCCGTGAAAATGGTAGAAATTTTCACATATTTGTGCTATAATTATTATGGATTTTTATATCCACAAAAAAGATAAGCCGTTTTGATAACAAATTGATTTACGAACGGAGGCGAGATGCTGTGCAGCTCTTTTATGGAGTACCCGAAGATATTGAAAAATGGATGAGTCTTGTAACGCAGGTTCGGTGGAACTTTCCCGGTCTGGAAACGCAAGAGAAGCTAAACGAGCATCGAGCTACCGTCTTAAAATTCATGGGAAAGCGGCAGGCTATTTGTGTAAAGGACAAAAACGAGATTGCCGGTGTTATGCTTTTCTCACGAGGACACAACATGATCTGCTGTCTTGCTGTTGCCCCCGAATACCGTTGCCGTGGTGTAGCTTCTATGCTCATGGATGAAGCGCTTGCCAATTTAGACAAAACAAAAGAAATATCGGTATCTACTTTCCGAGCCGACGATGAAAAAGGAACCGCACCGAGAGCATTGTATGAAAAGTACGGTTTTGTTGAAGATGAGCTTATCGAGGAATTTGATTACCCAAATCAGAAGTATGTTCTGCATCCTGTAGGTGCTGAACGGAAAGAAAGACAGCTCGCTATCAATACTATGGTTCGTGAAATCAGCGGTATTCTCTCGGATTGTGAACCGTCGATTTATATGTATGGCTCGTCTGTTCTGAATGATTTCAGATTGGGTTGGAGCGATCTTGATATTCTTGTATTGACAAGCAAGCAAATAACGGAGGAACAGGCAAAATCACTCGTTGGACTTCGCCAAGCTATGCTTGTAGATGAACCCGATAATCCCTATTACCGTTCTTTCGAGGGTGGGATGCTCACCCTGGATGCGTTCCTCTCAAAGAAAACTGACCGTGTAGTGTATTGGGGTACAAGCGGTGAGCAAATCACCGATAAATATGCGTTTGACAGCTTCGGCATGGCAGAGCTGATCGAGAGCAGCGTTCTTTTGTACGGAAAGGATGTACGGAAGGAACTGAAATATCCCACTTTCCACGAGCTGTATGCCGACGTTAAACGCCACTATGAAATAATCAGAAAATACGCACATACCACCGGACGGAGCTTCTATTCCTTCGGTTGGATGTTGGATATAGCACGGTGTATCTATACACTTCGCACCGGCAAGATTATTGCAAAAACCGATGCCGCAGAATGGGCGTTGGAAAACAACCTTTGTCCCGATCCGGATGCTCTCAGATATGCGATGAAGGTTCGCAGAAATCCGTTGGCATATAAGGACGATAAACAGACCTTCGACTACGCAGAAACGCTTGCAGAGAAGATCCAGCGCTTTGCAGATGTACTGGAGAAAGAACTAATACAAGCAAAGGAAATCAGACAATGATTACTCTTGTAGAACCATGTGAAAAGTATTTGCAATCATACATTGAAGCCTACGATGAGTATAAGCTGAATGATGTGCAAACGTATGCTTTTGATGATGCCAGAGCTTATAACATCTTTGAAAAATACGATAACTATAGGTATGAACGGAATTTGAAGCCAAACAGAGTTGGTTCTGATTACTACTGGTTAGTTGACGATGAGCGCAACTATTTTATTGGAGAAATAAGCATCCGTCATAGACTAACCGACGATCTCAAACACTACGGCGGTCATATCGGCTATGGTGTTCGTTTTTCCGAATGGAAAAAAGGATACGGAACTTTGATGCTTCGTTTGGCGTTGGAAAAGGCAAAAAATATAGGAATAACCACCGCATTAATTACTTGCGATGATGACAACTACGGTTCAGCAAAAGTAATGGAGAACAACGGTTTAATGTTACAGGATAAAGTACCGAATGTTGTGAACGGGAAAGCCATAACAACCCGAAGATATACAAAACAGCTATGAGTGGAGGAAATTATGGATAAGTTATATCAATTAGCAAAAGGGTATACAAATCGGTTCCCTAACGGAAATAATCCCTATCAGATTGCAACCAGAGTTCTTGAGGAATGTGGTGAAGTGGCAAGTGAGGTAAACCATTTTGAAAAAAGTGGAATCAAAGCTCAGAAACACGGCGAACCGTCAAAGCAACATTTAGCGGACGAAATTAAGCAAGCTGTAAATGCGCTCATTCAACTCGCTGTATATTACAATGTTGAATCTGAACTTGAAGCGTCGATTGATCGTTCTCTCGAAAAAATGAAAGAAGAAGGTTTGTTATAAAAATATATGGAGGAAAAGCGCATGAAAGCCATAATTACCGATTTAGACAGAACATTGCTACATACTGACAAAAGCGTGTCTGAACACACCATAGCTGTTCTTCAAAAGTGCCACGATCATGGAATCCTTATTATGGCCGCAAGCGCAAGACCTATAAGAGATATTCTGATCTACAACGACTTGATCGGCTTTGATGCTATAACCGCAACAAACGGAGCTGTCGTTTCGCTTCCTCGGAACCTATTGGAAATTGGAATCTCGTGTGAAAGCGGCGAAAAAATACTCTCTGCTATTCTTGAATATCCCGATGTGTTTCTTTCTATAGAAACAAGCAAGGGGCTTTATTCAAACAGAGATATTCCAATATGGGAGCCTGTCATTTGGGATAAGTTCCCGACATTACCGGAGGACATCATCCTCTATAAAATACTTGCAAGCAGCCAACAGAAACCGCTATATGAGGGCATTGAAACCACGTTGACTGATGATGTGTACCACACCATCGCCAACAATGATCTTATCCAAATTATGAGTAAAGAGGCTACGAAATGGAACGGAATTAAGCAAATGCTCTCCCACTTTGGTGTTTCTCCGAGTGAGGCTGTCTATTTTGGTGATGATAACGATGATATAGAGCCTATAAAGAACTGTGGACTTGGTGTGGCTGTATCTAATGCCATCCCTTCCGTTCTTGACATAGCAGATCGAATTATCGACAGCAATGACATGGACGGCGTAGCCAAGTTTATAGAGGAGAATATTCTGTAACGGAAAGGTTTAGCAGAAAACGATGATTAACATTTTACTTGAAGGATTTGACATAGATGCGCCCTGGCTCTATGACGAATTAAAAAACTACATACAGCCAAATCATTCTGTTGCGGTCGTGGCGTTCTCTTTTAGAGACAACCGTGTAAAATCCTTGTCAGATTGGAATGCTTTGTATAGCAAGGAATGTGGCAAATATCACGACGGGATCGTTGGAGGCTTTACTGCTTACGGCATCCCGGAAGAAAACATTAACTTTATCAATTATTTTACCGACACAAAGGAATCTGCAGCTCAAAAAATCAAGAACGCAGACATTGTTTATTTCCTTGGTGGATTGCCGGACAGGATGATGGATCGAATCAAAGAGTTCGATTTGTATGATGTTTTAATGCAACATGATGGAATTCTGATGGGCTATAGTGCCGGTGCTGTCATTCAGTTAGCAGAGTACCATTTGTCTCCAGATGATGATTACCCTGAATTTAAGTATTATGAGGGGCTTCCTTATCTAAATGATTTTTATATGGAAGTCCACTATGAGGGGACAGCGGTACAGGATGAGTCGATACAACGGGTACTTGCTGAACGTGGTAAAACCGTGTACGCAACCGCTGTGCGATCTGGCGCAATTCTCGTGGATAATGGAAACCTTAAACTGCTCGGTGATGTCAAGGTGTTTGGCAGATAGAGCTACGGAGAGAAGATATGAATTTTGTTACGAAAGAACCAATAAACAAAGGCTGGTCAAGCGATAAAAAATACTGTGTTACCGATGAAAACGGCACACGGTATCTTTTGCGTATTTCCGATATTGCACAGCACGACACAAAACAGTCTGAGTTTAACATGATGAAACAGGTCGCTTCTTTTGGAGTGCCTATGTGCCAACCTATCGAGTTTGGCACTTGTGAGGATGGCGTATATTCCATCCAAAGTTGGATTGACGGCGAAGATGCAGAACAGGTCATGTCGGGCTATTCTGATACCGAGCAGTATGTATATGGCTTGGAAGCGGGACGTATTCTTCGCAAGATCCACTCCATTCCTGCTCCTGCAACACAGGAGGATTGGGAAATCCGTTTTAACCGCAAAATGGATTATAAAATCAAAAAGTACGGTGAGTGCCCCATCAAGTATGAAAACGGACAGGCATTTATCGACTACATAAATGAGAACCGTCATTTGCTGAAAAACAGACCGCAGGTATATCAGCACGGCGATTATCACATCGGTAACATGATGATCGACCATAACGGTCAGCTCCACGTTATTGACTTTAACCGTAACGATTACGGTGATCCGTGGGAAGAATTTAACCGCATTGTATGGTGTGCTCAGAAAGCTCCTCTCTTTGCTTCCGGTATGGTGAACGGATACTTTGATGATAACGTACCTATGGAGTTTTGGAGATTGCTTGCGCTTTACATTTCAAGCAATACTCTCTCGTCTGTATATTGGGCAATTCCGTTCGGACAGGACGAAGTAAACACCATGCTGAACCAAGCCAAGGAGGTTCTGTCTTGGTACGATAATATGCGTAATCCTGTGCCGACATGGTATTTCAAAGGATATTATCTGCAGTACATTGACGGGATTCCTTTCAAGCTGAAAAGTGCTTTTGATTTCAGCTTTATGAAAGAGTATGGAACGGTGTTCAAGGTTTACGATGACCAGGATTCCGGAAATATCTGCTTTGGTACTGAAAAAGATGGTCAGCGTTATTTCGTCAAGTTTGCCGGTGCTCCTACCGAGCAGTACAACGGCGATCCTGCGGATGCTATCTCCAGATTGAAATCCACACTCCCCATTTACAGCGATCTGAAGCACAAGAATCTAATTGAGCTTGTTGAAGCTAAAGAAATCGGCGGCGGTTTCGTTATGGTATTCAAATGGGCTGACGGAGATTGCATGGGAAGAATGTACCCTGCAGCGCATCGTCGCTTTATGCAGCTTCCCGTCAATGACAGACTCGCCGTATTCAGCGACATACTGAGCTTCTTTGAATATGTTGCCTCTCAAAACTACGTTGCCATAGATTTTTATGACGGCAGCATTATGTATGACTTTGCAAACGGAAAGACGACGATCTGCGATATTGACCTTTTCCGCAAGCAACCGTGTATTAACGATATGGGACGTATGTGGGGTAGCTCTCGCTTCCAATCCCCGGAGGAATATCAGCTCGGAGCCGATATTGATGAAATTACGAACGTCTACACCCTTGGTGCTACCGCTTTTGCCCTCTTTGGTGAGTATAACCGCACACGAGAAAAATGGCAGCTCAGCGACAAGTTGTTTGAGAGCGCCATGAGAGCAGTGAGTGATGATCGTACTAACCGTCAGAAATCAATCAGACAGTTCGCAGAAGAATGGGAGGCGGCACAATAATGAAAGCTATCGCATTTTGCGGACTTGCGTGTTGCGTATGTTCCGAGAACCAAGGTTGTATTGGTTGCCAAGACGGAGGCTGTGAAAGCCACGACTGGTGCAAGAACTATAACTGTTGTAAAGAAAAAGGACTGAACGGCTGTTGGGAATGTTCGGATTTTCCATGCACTGGATGTATGCTCGATAAACCCCGTATTCGTGCCTTTGCGAAGTTTGCGAGAAGGTATGGCGTGGACGAGCTTGAAAAATGCCTCCTTAGAAATAAGGAAAAAGGCATTGTTTATCACTATGAAGGTCAGCTTGTTGGCGACTACGACAAATACCAGACCGAGGAAGAAATCATTGAAATGATTAAGACCGGAAAGTGATTTGCTTTTAGGATACAGAGGCGGTGAGTTATGCAAAACTATAGAAATGGTAAATGGGTAGATCAAATTCTTTCACAGCGGCGAGAGGATGGTCTATGGGGTAATTTTCACACACTTAGTTGTCCCGTTACCGGTAAGAATTATACAACTGAGCAGGCAATACGAAGGCTCTATTATCTTGGATACACAGCCGAAGATGAAGTTATTCAACGTGTACTTAAACGCATGGAACAATGTATCAAGGGTGAGCTTGATATTGATAACTACTTAGAGAAGAAACACGATTGGGTTTTCTTTGAAAAGCTCATGTTGGCGGCTTGGTTACGAATCTTTGAGCCACAAAATGAAACTGCTCTTGAAGTGGCATACCAATGGGCACAAATCGTTGAAAAAGCTTTTGCCAGCGGTAGTTACAGCGTAGCTGATGATATTGCGGCATTTACACAGTGGAAAGGACGAAAACCCAAGAGTGGGTTTGAAACTGGATTTGGTATGTTCTATCATGCTGCGTTACTTCCAGGAGTATTATCACCGAAAACAGAAGATTTGTTTTTGGATTATTACTTATCTAAGCCGGATGGAATGTACTACATATATGACAAGCCTTTGAATCAGCTTCCAGAAGTATTTGCCTCACGAAAATCAAGTTGCTATATCGCTGCAATAGAAGTGTTATTTCGTTACGATCTGGCGAAAGAAAAACTGACTTTTGTTATAGATTGGATCAATGCCAACCGTAACGAAAATGGGAAATGGGACTTTGGAGAAAAGGCAAAAGATGGAGTGTATTTTCCGTTGTCTGACCGTTGGGATAAAACAACAAGAATCACAGACAGTACATATCGGATAATCAAGCTGTTCGGTCTGCCATGTTACTGTGGTCATGATTGCTCAAAGTGTATTACCTATATTGCAACACAGACAAATGACGATGATCTGCGCAGACAATCTCAGAACTTTTATAAAGAGAGCTTTGGACTTGACATTCCTCTTGAAAAATTCTACTGCGACGGCGGCAGATCAAAGAACGTATTTGAACTGTGCAAGGAATGTCCTTTCAAAAAGTGTTGCATTGAGAGAGGTATAGATTCTTGTAGTAAATGCTCGGAATATCCTTGCCCAGAGGTTTCGGACTATCAACAAAGGTATGTAAACAAATGCAACCAACTGGAGAATGAGCAAAAATGACAATCAACAAATACGAATACTTAATTTGTCCTTGTAAAGTTTCATCCATACCATACTGGAAAGCAAAGTCTATAACCGTACCCGATGGTATGTGCATTGTACACCAGGACAATTTTAATAAAACAGAATATCAACATTATATTGACGAGCCTTATTTTCGCTTAATACATAGCCTGCAAGACTTGTCTGTTCAAGTGCTTCCACAGGGATATTCGCTTTGTAAAGCCACTTTGAAGGACTTTGCAGATCACATCAATAGCTGCTATAGCGGGATTAGTGTAACAGAAGCCGACCTCCGAGACAACACAGCCCGTCCTGTATATGATTCCGCTTTATGGTTGGCAATCAAGGATAACCAAACCAATGAAATGGTTGCAACAGGCATTGCCGAACTTGACAAAGAGATTGGCGAGGGCGTTTTAGAGTGGATTCAAGTATCGGAACAACATCGTGGATATGGTTTGGGCAAATATGTTGTTTCAGAGTTGTTATGGAGAATGAAAGAAAGAGCTACGTTCGTTACTGTATCCGGTCAATGTAATAACCCTACTAATCCAGAGGTGTTGTATCGCAAATGTGGATTTACTGGCTCTGATGTTTGGCACGTTTTGAGAAAGAGGTAAACAGATGGCGACTTGGATTACACACTTAATGATTGCGGATGGCGTTCTTGAACGTATTCCGAACTTAGATAGACATGGTTTCTGCGTTGGTAATATCGCACCGGATTGCAACGTAGAAAATGAAGATTGGACAGCTTTTACGCCGTCCAGAGAAGTAACGCATTGGATGCAGGGTGAGCGAAAGAAAGCCTCGGATTGTGATGCTTTCTGCGACGAATATATTTTGAAGCGTAAAGACAAAATCAAATCTGCAGAAGAATATGCGTTTCTGTTGGGGTACTACTCCCATCTGATTACTGATGCAGCATTTCAAGTTATGATCCGAGATGAAGATCGTGTAAGAGAAGTTTGGATGCGTATTAAGGCAGATGAAGAATTGAGTGCTGCCGGTACTGGTATGGATGAAACGTGGGATTCAGTAAAGAGGCTTATCCCCAAGAAAGATCGAATAAGTGAGATCTACGCAATGGAAGCCGAGTATCTGAACAATTACCCAAACTCCGGATATCTCACCGAGATTATACCTTTGAAATCATTCCCCGACTACATTGATTATCTCCCACAAGGCAGTATTGTTCGCAAGATATGCGTGATGGGTTATTTGCCCGATCTCGACAAATCCATAAATAAGTTTATTACTATGTCGAAAGACGAGTACGCAAACTTTGTAGAAGATACGATACAGCTTGTGGTAAAACAGTTTGCCGAAAAGAATTTATTGAACATTTTGTAACTTTTGCAGAGAACCCCCTTGACAAATTCCGTCTTGATTTGAAATGCTGTTGCTTTCTCCCGCAAGCTCATCCTCGTGACTGAGCCTGCAATACAAAGCCGTTATCTTATTCGTGTCTGACATTATTAACCTCTCTTTCCGTCCATTATGCGGACTCTGTCAAACCGATTGAGATTACAGATAGTATATCACAATCGATTCTGAAAGTCCAGCGATAATCTATAAATTTATGATAATTTTTCAGCGGCGGATCTCAGCAAATATTTCAGCTTGTCCTCAGCTGTGGATTTTGAGGTCATATCAAACACCGAGTTGATGTTGTAAACAATTCCGTCAATGATCTCGGAACGACTTTTGATATACTTATCCTCAGTTTGCGTTATGCTGCCGGAGCAACAGCTTTCGTTTCTTTCTATAATATTTGTGTCCATATACCTCCTGCTCTCCGATATATATCGGAACAAATGTTGAGAAAATTCGTGTAAACAAATCAGTTCAGTCCTTTCGTTTTAAATTTTTTGTGCGAATTTGATACGCACCGATTTTACAATTCGTTATCATCAACCTCATAGGCGTTAACGATAACATCACCTTCGCCATATTCGCAAGAATTTTCAGCTATATTTTGTTCGGCAAATTCACGGTTGTTCCTTGCAATCAAATCGTCAAGGTTAACTTTACCCCTTGTCCTGCGAACGTTACGCACCGCCTCCTTGCGATACTCCGCTATAACTTTCGGAGGAATATCAGCCAGCTCCGACAGTATCATAATCACAATTTCTAGCTCAACTGCGTATCTGAACAAGCCTTTTGAGATTTTAGTTATCCCTGCCTCGCTACCTTTCACGATTTCATCTGCAAGATTTTTTGCGATGATATTCTTCTGCCTGCCGACTTCAATTGAGGAAACATACTCCCTTATCGCCTTGGCTATAAATTCTGAACGTGAGTGCGAAGTTTTCTCCGCATACTCATCACAAAGTTCCAAAGTTTCATTGTCTAAGCTTATTCCTATTTTCTTTGCCATAATTACCTCCGTTTCCTGCGGTATTACCTTTTGGTGCACACTCCAAAGGGCGATATTTCCGCATTTTTATTGATTTTTTACTTGCTGCGACACCTCCGTTTCATACTTTTGCAAATTAAGACTCCTTTTACTCGAGAGCCGAAAACCTCCGTAATTTCGGCAAAATATTGCGGTCAGCTTTGCTGTCCGCTGTGAGTGCGACACCGTCGCTTTAACTTGCAAATTATTAGTTATGCTTACTTTAACCTCTGCATATCCGGTATTTGTGCAGATTGACAATCGCCTTTTATTATCAGAATTAAAACCTCTCCCACATATCGCCCACAGCGGCTCACAAATAGCCTGTGTCGGCTTTTAAGCTGTTTCTGCTAGACTTACCCGACAAAAATTCAAGCCACGCAAATCGGCTTACGTTGCCTTTCTTTGCGTTTCAAACGGCGGAATTTCAATCCCCTTATTCGCAAGCTGACTTCTTATTTTATTAGCAGACATATGCAGTACTTCATCAAGGCTCATTAACTCGATTTCATAAACTTCATTAGCGGCAGGGTCAGTAACGTCATCAACAGGGTCGGCAGAATCACAAACAGTGACAGCGGATTTTTCTGCCTCAACTTCGTACTCATCAATCGCAAGCAACGTATTTAAAGGCTTTTCAAGCATTTCACTGTTACCGCAAGTGACAGCAGGGTCAGCGTTTTCACACTCCTTCGGCATAAGATTTCTGCCGTCACTGCTGTCACTTTTCATATCGTAATTCAGAATAATTATTCGCTGTCCGTTGCTGCGTTTGGATTCAAACGTTACTCCGTAATCCAGCAATTCATAAGCGTGCTGAATTAAATCTTTTTTGACACGATTTGAAAACACTTCTTTGTCCAGCAGAGCAGATAACTTTTCAGCAAGTTCAGTAGCAGAGCCTTTAAACTTTTTCTGAGTTACCATAAAGTCGTGAACAGCAAAGGGGAAATAGTCGGGTTCGATATTTTTAATCTCATCAGACACTTTCCATCTGCTGCTTTCAAACACAACATTGATCTCTTGATTTTCAATATCACGACCTACGCAATACAGTTTAGCTTTTCGACTTCCACGCTTGCTTTCAATCAGAACCATACTTCCGTCAACGCAACCGCTCAAACCTGTACTGCCTGAAATCATATTGAACGGATCGCCGTCGGAACACTTTCGTGTGTGATGAACCAGAACTATAGCTATACCAAGCTTGTCCGCAAGACTTTTTAGAACGGATAGTTCTTTGTAATCTGAACTGTAGCTTGACTCCGATTCGTTACGTACCTTTTGCAAAGTATCTATCACAACAATTTTCAAATCGTCAAACCGCTTCCTGCAGTATTCAATTTGTTCAGGCAGACCATTTGAAATTGATTCCGCCATAATTGCAAAGTTAAGATTGTCGGACGGCTCGTCTGTCAGTTCGTACAACCTGTTTTGCAGACGTATCAGGCTGTCCTCTAAACTAAGATATACCGCATGACCGCATAACGTTTCTTTTCCAAGCACCTTTTCTCCTTTTGCAATGGACAGGCACATATCGAGAGCCAGCCACGATTTACCGACTTTCGGTGCTCCTGCGAGAACGAACAATCCTTGCGAGATCAAACCGTCAACACAATATTCGATCGGTTTCATCGGAGTATTCATAATATACTCGCTGCTGTACATTTTTAATTCTTTCATTTTATCGACCTCCTTTTAATATGCAAAGCCGCTGACCTCGGTTCTGCAAACAAAAAACGCCGCAGATTTAGTTTTCTGCGGCGCGTTTTTAACTCTCTGATATTATTATATGCGGAAATCCGGAAAATGAATAAAATCACGTAACATTTAATTTTCACTCAACACGACATTTTCTGTTGCATATTACGACAAAATATGATATACTTAATTTGGAAACTGTAAAAACGACAGCCTTGAGGTGTAATTATGTTTAACGATATTTGTTTTTATGTCAAAGGAAATATGATCAAGGTCAACGGTCAGGACTTTTTATTGGGCGAGCTTTCGGCATCATGTATGAATATACCTCCTTCCGAATTCGAAGAGATATATGATAAGTATAGATCGGCGGAATACATAATGAACCATGAAATCAATGCTGAAAAGGATAATTCCGTTGAATATATACCGCCCTTAAAAAAGGAGTGGGGCAGGCTGAACAGCATGATGGTCGAAATAGATACGGCTTTGAAAAAACATAAAATATTTCAGGTTCTTGATACTCAGAATGCTGTCGAATTTTTCAAAGGATTTACTGATATGGACGGCACAATTATGAATTCCGAAAACTGGGAGCTTTATTACAAGACCGCAAGTCTTTACAAGCCTGTGATCGATGATATTTTTAATTTCAATAAGACTATGTATTACTTTGTGAACGATTTTCTGTCACATCTTAAAAAGCTTGATCCCGAAAATTTTGCCGCCGCTTACTACGACTTCCTTACAAATCCTATGGCGTACAAGATGATTGCAAATCCTATCATGAATGAATATATGTCGTATACAAGCGCTGATTTTCTTGAAATGAATATGATCCCCAAAGAAATAACCGATGGCTGCGGAGAGTATGTAATTGCGGAATACTACCATGTTGATAGATTGCAGAGCTTTTTAAAGGTCGATTTTCTAAAAGGTCTTATGGCAGGACATCATATACGCAGATGTGAACATTGCGGACGATTCTTTCTTATGACCAAAGGCTACAAAACAAGATACTGCGACAAGGCTGCGCCTGAAAATCCGAGGTTTACCTGTAATCAGATGGCTTACAGAACGGTCAGAATTAAGGAAGAAAATGCGGATAATCCGAAATATCAGTCATATCGGCGCTGTCTTAACAGGGTTATGCGAAGCTATCAGAGAAAAGTTATTGATGAAAAACAAAAATCTGTTCTTCTGCGACAAGCAGAAGAACTGTACCATAGAGCAATGACCTCTCCCGAATTCAGCAATGAGGAATTTGAACAGCAAATGCAGTCTGAAAATCTTTACAAATTATGCGGTTTTGACGTTCCGAAGAGAGGCAGACCAAAGGCGGTTAAGAATGACAAATGAGGAACTGATATCGAAATATTATGACGGTAATATGCAAGCTTTATATGATCTGTACGAGCAGAATGTCGGGTTCATACAGAGCGTTGCTGCTGCGGTCGCAAAAGACTACAAAAATTATTTGCGTTTCAGCGATACCTTTGAAGACCTTGTTCAGGTTGGCAGTTTGACGTTCTTTGAAAAGCTGAAAGCAAAAAAATATGACGCAAGAAAGGGCAGTCTACTGACATATCTTACTCCCCAACTTCGATATGCAATGCAGGAGTTTATTGAAAATTTCAGTTCTCCGGCAGGACTTTCACATTCCGATTTCTCAAAAATACAAAGATGCCGCAAGCTGCATAATGAAGGTATGTCAAATTCGGATATATCCAAGGAGCTTGGCATGGACAGGAAAACCGTTCAAAGCTGTCTGTCATTCTCTTTTAAAACGGAAACGCTGATGATACGGGCGGAAACAGAGAACGGAATTGAGTACATTGAAAATCCTGGGCTTGTCGTTAACGATCTGCACCCCGATAACAAGGTTTACATTGAAGTTAGCCTTGAGCTTTTCAAGGAATTGTTTGAAAACTTATCAGCCAGGGACAGAGAAATTCTCGGCAGAAAATATGGTGCATTCGGGTATGAAGAGACCTCCGTTAACGACATTGCGGACTATATGCTGATCACCAGAAACGCTGTAAACAAGGCTGTTAATTCTGCAACAGAGATTCTTCGCAAGGAATACCATAACGGGAGTAAGCTGAAATGGTGGCGGTTGTGTAACCGGGCGGTTAAGGATGCCTTGGAGGGTAGGACAGCATAGGAATCCGTTGAAATATCTGACGAGTTTAAGGCGAAATTACGGGCGTTGGCGGAGTTTTTGGTTTTGCTGTATGAAAATGATAAACAAAAATAAATGGGGGGCATTATGCTTGCAATATACTTAACCTTAATTGATAACGAAGACGATAAGAAATCATTTGAGGATTTATATAATCAAAATAGGTCTAAGGCTTATGCGATTGCGTTTAATATTTTGAAAAATAAAACGTTAGCCGAAGAAGCTTGTTCGGAGACTTTTTTTAGTCTCGCAAAAAGTTTTCAAAAAATTAAAAATTTAGAATCTCACAAATTGGACTATTATATTGTCATTACTGTTAGAAACGTGTCTTTGAATTTACTGAAAAAAGAAAAGGAACACATTAAAGCTATGAATTTAAGCGAAGATATTCCCGAATTAACAGACGAGACGCTTTGTGACAGAAATTACGATAATATAGTTGATTGTATCAAGCGGCTTTCATATACCGATCAGGAAATTCTTTACCTGAGAATCACTCTTGGCATGAGGTACAGTGAGATTTCGTTAGCACTGCATATTTCCAATGCGGCGTCACGACAGCGTTTTCAGCACGCAAAGGATAGTCTTGCAAAGCTGCTTGAAAAGGAGGGCATTTATAATGGATAACTATTCAATATTATCAAGAGCTATAGGCGAGGCTTTTGAACCTAAGCTTGATGAATTTATTGACTCTGTAAATTTTGATGTTAATGCCGAGTTCTCAGAAAAGTTCGAACGTAAAATGGATAAGCTTATACGGAGAAGAAATAAACCGTATTTTAATTTGATATGTACCGGAGGAAGACGAGCGGCTTGTATAGCGGCTGTCATAATAATTTTGTCGGCATCCTCGCTGAGCGTCGAAGCGGTGCGTGAGGTCGTTCATGATTTCTTTATGAGTATTTTCGGAGATCACACTGCCGTTTCGGTAAGCATCAATACTGAAAAAGATTATCCGGTAACTATCGAAGAAGAATATGCGATCTCAAATCTGCCCGACGGTTTTGAATTATCTGATTATAACCGGGACAGCGGAACAATATTCGCCGCTTATTTTTATGGAGATAAATATATCTTTTTCGAGCAATTTGTTCATGATAGTTATCTGGTTAATTTTGATAACGAACATTCCGAGCTTGAATACTACACTGATGAATCAGGACAGGAATATCTTATTCAAAGTACCAACCATGATTTCTGTATTTCATGGGATAACGGCGAATATATTTTTAAAATCACAAGCAATTTGAATAAAAAAGATACATTATCTTTTTGCAAGTCTACAAAATCGAAATAAATCTTGAAAAACAGCTCACAAAAACGAATATTTTGTTGTCATTAAGAGTGTAAGAGGAAAAAATTCTCTTGCACTCATTTTTTTGTAGGAGGAGATATTATGAAAAAAATTGTACCTGTTTTTATGGCTTGCCTGATTTTCTGTTCGGTGGGAGGAACTACGGTGTTGGCTGCTGTTCCACCTGATAACGGCGGTATTGTTTCGCCTTGTTACTTGTATACTAATCAAGCATATAGCAATTTGAGTATTTCTGGTGGTGTGGCATCTTGCAAGAGTACCGTTTACGGAATATCGGGTACAACGACTAAAATCGTTGTAACTCAGACCTTGCAGGTAAAAGACGGAATGTCTTGGCGCAGGATAACCGACTGGAGCGAAACTTTTAACAGCTGGTACTGTAGTTATCCTAACTCGTACTCACCAATTGGCAGCGGAACCTACCGCGTTAAAACAGTTGCAAAGGTCTACAAGGGCACGTCCTACGAAACTATTACTGTTTACAGTACGGAAGTTTCGTAATAATCTACATTCTATGCTTTTTTGCAGAGAGGTTTGGTGATTCCAATGAACTAAGATATGTGAATTATTGGTTTTTCTGACGTAGAACCAATACTGAACAATCACAATACGGACTGATAATATGCAGTATTTCGAATATATAGAGTTGAATATATATTTGCGTATTGCGGAAATGGAGGAGAAGTTATGAAACTTAAAAGCAACTTCAAACGAATACTTTCCGGCGTAATGAGTGTAGCTATGGCGGCAACTCTTTTACCGAGTTTGCCGGCAGTAGCAGAGGAGGCAGCAGAAAAGTATCCCTACACAATGTTTGCCGCTTCTGATACAGAGGGGTCTATCACCATTAATGCTAACAATTTCTGTGTGAATGGAAATATAGCGACAAACGGCACAATAGTTTCAAATGGGAATTTGAACGTTAATGGTACGAAAACTGAGAATGCAGGCAAAGAAATGATATATATCTTTGATAAGATCGATTCAGCCTATTTTTCAGGCAATAATATTGATGAATATTCACAGGATTACACTCTTGAAGAAATAAACATAAACATCAATGATCCGCTGGAGGTTGAGGGTAATGCTACTCTTACAGGCAACATAAATATCAACACGGCGCTTAAAGCCTTTGAAGATGTTACCCTTAACGGCGAGGTAAAAAACACAAACAATTCTGTCATCTTTTCAAAGTATGGAGATATTGTGATTGACAGCCAGAACGTTAATCTTAATGGTCTGGTATATGCTCCTTTCGGCAACGTTGAGATAATGGCTCAGAATCTGAATCTCAATAATGTTGTCATTATTGCGGATACAATAACTTTCAACTGTCCAAGCGTAAACGCTAACTATAGTGGCAATGCTGGCGAATTGGTTGGCACTGTTTCAGAGCCTTTGGATATACCTGTCGATGAATGGCAGTATATGAAGGATGAAAACGACAATGGCTTACCTGATTTCTTTGAAGATATGAATAATTGGGAGCTTCTCAAAGATACCGATGGAGATAAGCTTCCTGACTGCGTTGAGCAGTATCTTGGAAGTGATAGCACGTTGGTAGATACCGATGGTGATCTTCTTGATGACTATTATGAGGTGTTTGTTACCGGAACTGACCCGACTTTGATTGATACAGATGAAAACGGAATTACAGACGGTGATGAGGATTTTGATGAAGACGGATTAACAAATCTTCAGGAGTATGAACTTGGTACAGAGCCTTATAATGATGATACGGACGGCGACGGACTTAATGACGGAGAAGAAATCAATACTTATAATACTGATCCGCTAAAGAAAGACACCGATGACGATGGTTTAGAAGACGGCGATGAAATCTATCTTGAAACTGATCCTACAAATCCCGATACAAACGAAAATGGTATTCTTGACGGTGATGAAAAGCGTTTACAGACGTTTATTCACAAGGTTGAAAACGAGGATTGTGCCGTTACAGAGGTTCGTGTATCTATGGAGGGCACGGGTAATCTCCAGAAAACCACAACCGTTGAGAGCATTATGAACAAGGATATACTCTGCTCAGAGGTTGTAGGTCTTGTGGGCGAGCCTTTTGAAATCAAAACGACTTCGCAGTTTGATAAGGCTACGCTTACTTATGTGATCGATAAGTCTAAGCTTGGTGATACCGAATTTGACAATCTGCTGTTTTTATGGTATGATGAAGAAAATGACAATTTTGTTGAGCTGGACACTGTGCTTGATGAGGATAATTCAACTGTAAGCGTGGAGACTACACACTTCAGTAAGTATATGATAGTTAATAGGGAAGAATGGTACAAAGCATGGTCTACTGAATTATATCCGAGTTATTATGATTATGCTCCAAGTGGATTAAGCACAGTTTTGGTCATTGATTGTTCGGGTAGTATGCAATACAACGATCCATATGAAGCAGGCAGAAAAAAGGCAGCTGAATCGTTTATTAATGTTCTAAGGAATAAAGATAATGTAGCTATTTTGGCTGAAGACAGCAGGCCTCAGATACTTTGTAATTTTACTTCTGTGGGTCAGAAAAACATATTGTTAAACTCGTTGAATAATATCTACTCTACCGGAGGTAATAATTTTGATGCGTCGATAAATCAATCAATTCAACTACTAAAAACACAGACAGGTGCTCCAAAAAAAATGATTGTATTTATGTCTGATGGTGGATGTAATATTTCTGATTCATATTTAAAAGAAGCGGATAGTTTAGATATTTCGATCTACACTATTGGGTTTGGCTTAGGTTCTGATGATAAAACACTTGAACATATGGCAAAGATGACTCATGGTGAATTCTACAAAGCCATTACAACTAATGATTTAGCCGATATTTATTCCCAAATTGCATTGGATACTTTCTTTGATACAAAAGATACAGACGGTGATGGTTTGTATGATGTTTTTGAATTAGCTGGTATACGAGTGCAGAACGGACAGATAGTTAACACTAGATATGATTTGCCTGACACTGACAAAGACGGATTAAAAGATGGTGTTGAAATTGAACCTGTACCGATTTATAAGACTATTATAATGGATCACAAAGAGCAGGAAGTAACTGCTGGTTATTATTTTATTATGAATTCTAATCCTGAAAGTAATGACGATTCAGATGGTGACGGTTATTCGGATATTGAAGATCCGTATCCCATGGATAAACCTGACATTTTAGGTGATAAATACGATTTCCTTGATGGAGAGACATATTATCTTACTAAAATGGTAGGTATTTATCCGGAATACTATATGAATGTAAAAGACAACTCCACTAATCCAGGGGCGTCTTTGATAATGTATAATTATACAGGAAACAATAATCAAAAATTCAAGTTTGAATGGTGCGATGAAGGTTATAAAATTCATGCATTGAATAATGAAGAATTGGTATTAACTCTGCACTTGAATGATGACGGAAGTTATTCTGTATTTATGGGCAATGACTTAAACTTGCAGGGACAATTATGGGAAGTACTACCTTATAATAACGGTGCTAAAGGATTGCTTGGTGAGAATGGTCTGGTAATACGCTCAAAAGTTTTGTATTATGAAAACAACGATACTATAGGTAAACCTTTATACTTAAGCTATAAAAACAATCAAATTTCAGTATCAACAGACAGAATAAATAATGCAAGATTTATGACTTGTGCTATTGCTGATTGGACGAGGTTTGGCGATGCTTATATGCAGTATGTTGGCTGGACTTATACTTCTAATGATAAAATCAATAGAGCCATGAAAAATTACACGAATAATACCAAAATTGGTCTTAAAAAATATGGCGATGATAAAAATATATATTTTTATAACGAAAAGATGCTAGTTATTAATCAATCCAACGGAAATTTTTCAGATGATGGTGGATTAATGTTTGCAGATGTGCCTATGCATGGAGTAATATGCGAATTAATGGCAGCCTTTAATGCAGCAACATTAGCTGGTGAAAATGTTAACTTTTTCAAAACCGCAGCAGAGTTTGAATATAATGCTTTAGTTTTAGATATAGTTACTGGTGGATTATTTTCCAATAAAACCGATTATTTAAAAGATGGTTTTTATGGTAGTAACCCGGATAAAGTATCGGATTGGCTAGACTCTCTCAACCTAACATATAAAACTTACAAGAACCCTAAAATTGGTGATTTAGAATATGCATTTGATTTTGGCAATGCTTTAGCTCAAGAAATGGATAGCGAGTTTACAAATGGTAATGTTGCTTATTTTTCATATAAGTACGAAAGTTCAATTGAGTTAGGAGCATTCGCAAAAGTTGTCACATATCAAAAACAGCATTCTGTTGCTGGAATAAAAGATGATAACTCAGGTATGATAGCGACATTTAATAGATACAGCAACTATACTGAAGCACAACACAATGATGGAAATACGACCTATTTTAATTCTATTGATGAAATCGCGAATAAAGAGGGTTGTATTTTTGATGTGGGTTATTTAATACAGAAAAAATAAGGTTTTATTTCAGCGTTTCAATATGATAATTTAGCAGGCTGATTTACATTAACATTTTGCCAATCAGCCTGTTTTATTTCATTAATAGGTGCTTTTGTGAAATCAGAAATTTGAGGATTATTATGAGAAAAAAATATAGAAAAAATATGATTGCGTTTCCGCTAATATTTATAATTATCGGCTTACTTATTTTAAGACATTTATTCACAAATCAGGGCGATATTAGTATCCATGTTAAAGATAATTATTCTCATGCTTGTCATGTTAATGATTTAATTGTTTATCTTGACTCTGATGGAATCTATTGTAAAAATTCAAAAGGAAATATAGATAAAATATGTAATATCTCTATTGCAAAAACTTCTACTGTAACAGCCGACGAGGAATTTATATTCTTTTCTCCCTCAGTTGATTCTAAAAAAATATTTCAGCTCGACTATTTTGGTAATGTTATTAAAATACATAACATATCACATAGTATTTACGATATGTATTTCGTCGATGACATATTATATGTTCTTAATTATTCCGATATTAATATGCGTTATGACATAAAAGCATATAGTAGTGTTGATGATATGAAAATAATTGATTTAGATAAATGCCCATATGACTATAATATAACTGTTGAAAAAAATTTTTTTTCTGCCAATATACAAATTATCAATAACCGCAATCATTGTTACTTGAAAATAACTGATAAAAATGAAAAAACAGTTTTTTGCAATGTATATAATAAGAAGAATGCAAAACAGATTTTTTTATCTAAAACTGATATGACAGCATCTTTATATGATAATAAATTGATATTGTTTCCGCTAAAATCAGGGAAATTAAACAACTATTATATAATAAATATAGATAATGGTAAAGTCGTAGAATCCGGGACAACTTTTAATATTGATTATTCATATCAGCCGATTAAACAATCTGATAAATATTTAATTATCATAGCACAGTATTCACATTACGCAAAAGGATTTACAGATAATGTATCTGAACAAATTGACGGTGACAGAATTATTTTATGGAATTATGAAACATCACATTTTGAAGAAAAGAAAACTAAAAATCACGAAAGAATCATTTATGCCAACTCCCAAAAAGCAATAACCTATTATAAAGGTAAATATCTGACATATTCGCTTGAGGATTGGAGTCTTATTAAAAAGCAGTCAGTTGATGAGATCAAAGAAGGCGGTTCGTACACTTTTGAATCCTGCGGTGACTACATTTTTGTGTTCGATAATAATTCCGGTGAATTGCTGAATACTATCAACATTGCTTAATTTGATTTGCTCTGTAAACTCATATGTTTGCAGAGCAATCTTATTCTTCAATTTAATATAAACAGCAAAACAACCGACCGTTTCTTAGACAGTCGATTGTTTTAACTATTAATTAACATAACTAAACCTATTGCTGATAACTTCTTCTTTCTCAATCGGTTTTTTACGTTCCTTATTGCAGCCCCGATTTTACGGGCTTTTTTCATGCTTTTCAGCTGAAAAATTCAAGTTAAAAACCATGGATGCTTTTTCATGATTTTCACCGACCGGAAGGATTCGAACCCTCGACAAATGAATATTGTCAAATAAAACGGCAAGCTTTGAGCAGATTTCGCTCCCGGCTTGCCGTTTTTTTATAAAAAAACATTCACAAAGTTTAGAAGGCTGTTTTGTCAAATATCACGAAATGTGATAAACGACAAAGCGGTCTTTTTTGTTTCAAAGGAGGCTTGATAACAAATATACTATAAAAAGGGAATCTAAAACGACTGGAGGTGATCAAGTAAAAAATGAACAGCAGTCAGACCGAGGACATGACCAAAGACCCGATATGGGAATGACGATGTGAGGTGTTATATGATTTACAACGAAAAGAAGGTAGAAATGCTCAGGCAGAGGTATCCCGAAGGAACTCGGATATGCCTTGACAGTATGGATAACGATCCCCGTCCGATTCCACCAGGTACTAAAGGCATAGTTCAATTTGTGGACGATGCAGGAACTCTGCACTGTAAATTTGACAACGGAAGAACGCTTGGGGTTATCCCCGATGTGGATCAGTTCCATAAAATCGCTCAGGAACAAGCTCAGACAGACGAGCAAGCAGAAGAAAATGCTCTGAATGACGAAATTACAGAAACAGAGGAAATTGAAGAATCTGAAGAACTGAAAATGTCAATGTAACGGTTAAGTTTTGAAAATACTTAGCCGTTTTTTTATTACACAAACAAGAAAGGATCGGTGATAAATGATAAAATACTTCGATATCTTTGCAGGGATCGGCGGATTCCGCTCAGGACTTGAAAAAGCAGGAGGCTTTGAGTGCGTCGGGTACTGCGAGATAGACCGATATGCCCAAAAAGCATACGAAACAATGTACGATACGGAAGGCGAGGTGTATTACGATGACGCAAGAAAAATTGACCCAAACGAGTTACCCGATTTCGACCTTATATGCGGAGGCTTCCCTTGCCAAAGC
>UMBX01031439.1_pt1 | contig 39636 bp, 40 predicted proteins | sample 1964081 | NCBI WGS metagenome assembly UMBX01 (sample SAMEA4835952, study PRJEB28245) | human gut metagenome | biome: gut microbiome; material: fecal sample | place: Denmark | collected 2008
AATACATCTTGTAACGTTGTATATAAAGTAACAGGATATCAAAATGATACAAGAATGACAGTTCAACCAATAAGTTATAGTTCAAAAAGTTTAGCAACTGCACAAACAAATAATACAAATTCAGCTATTAAAACAACCATAGATAATTGGTATAAAAATAATCTAACAGCATATACTTCAAAATTAGCCGATGAAACATTTTGTAATGATAGAAGTATTTCAAGTGGAACAGGATATAAAACAGATTCATATACATTCTATGGATCATATAATAGAAATGCAGATAGAAGAACACCAAGCTTGAAATGTGCACAAGCTAATGATAAATTTAGAGTATCTAATGCAAGTGCAAAACTAGAATATCCAGTGGCATTGATAACAGCTGATGAATTAGCAATGGCTGGAGGTGTATATAATACATCAAATACCAATTATTATTTATATAATGGACAATATCAGTGGTCTCTTTCGCCTGGTAACTTCGCTCCTGGCGGCTCTGTTGCGGATGTCTGGTATGTTGATCCCTCTGGTAGCTTGTTCCCGTGGTACCGCGTGACTGGCTCCTTCGGGGCCCGCCCAGTTATCAACCTAAAGACTGATACATTGATAACTAAAGGAGATGGAACTGCACTAAATCCCTATGTCGTTTCTATTAGTTAAGAATTAAAAGATAATTAGATATTATTAATAGTAAAGATATTGGAATTATCTTTTCTTTTTGATAAAAAATTAGCAAAAAAGGTTGACAAGTGCTAATGAAATGGATACAATATTATTAGCACTTGAGAAAAAGAAGTGCTAAGGAGGTGCTTATCATTTGGAAGTATTATCAAATAGACAAGAACAATTACTTAAAATGATTGTGGAAAATTATGTTAAGCAAGCTACTCCTGTTAGTAGTAAACAATTATGTAAAAGATTAAAATGTTCTAGTGCCACCATCAGAAGTGAGATGGCTGATCTTGAAGAAGCAGGACTTTTAGAAAAAACACATACTTCAAGTGGTAGAATACCTAGTCAGAAAGGTTATCGCTATTATGTTGATAACTTATTAAAACCAAAAAAAATGAATGGTGAAGATATGCTTAATTTACAGATTATCTTACATAACCAGTCATTAGAATTATCTGACTGTTTATCAAAAAGCTTACAACTTGTTTCAGATATGACAAGTTATACAGCAGTAGTGCTTGGTAAAGCTTCTCATGATAATTTATTAAAAGAAGTTAATGTTGTTCCTTTAACTAATAATCAGTTAATAATAATAGTAGTAACTGATAAGGGAAAAGTTGAACATAAAACTGTAACACTTGATCAGGTTAATTTAACTGATGTTAAAAAAACCGTTGACTTAATTAATAAACTAATAGTTGGTACACCGATAGATGAAATAAGTACTAAGTTAGAATTCGAAGTTAAACCAATTATTGGTAACTATGTAGAACAACATGAGAAACTGTATGATGTTATTTATCATGTATTTGATGATTTAACTCATCCAGATATAAACGTTGTTGGAAAAACAAAATTTTTAGAACAGCCAGAATTTGAAAGTATTGATAAAGTGAAAGGATTATTTGCTAAACTAGATAATCAAGACTTAATTAAAGAAATCAAGCAAGATAATTCAAATAATATAGAAGTATATATTGGTGATGAAAATAATATTGATTCTGATGTAACTGTTATAAAAACTGGTTTTAAGACTAATTCAGAGGAAGGAACAATCGCTATAATTGGTCCTAAAAGAATGGAATATGAACGAGTTATGAGTTTATTAGAATTCATTAGAGAAAATATTGAAAGGTGATGAAAATGAAAGAAGATAAGAAACATAAGCATTGTGCTAAAAAACAAGAATGTAAAGAAGAAAAGTGTAATTGTGATGAGTCTTGTAAGTGTCAACATGAAAAGCTAAATGAACAGGAAAATAAAGAAATAGAAAATTTAAAAAATCAATTATCTGAAATTTTAAATGAAAAGCAAGCTCTTCTTGAAAAATTACAATATAGTAAAGCAGAACTTATTAACTATCGTAAAAGAAAGGAAGAAGAAACTGATAATAAATTAAAATATGCTAATCAAGATTTAATATTAGAAATATTACCAGTTTTAGATAATTTTGAACGAGCTATTAAGTTAGATGATAACGTTTTAACTGATGAATTATCAAAATTCTTAGCTGGTTTCAAGATGATGTATGCTTCACTTTGTGAAGTGTTAAAGAAATTTGGTGTTGAAGAAATTGAATGTGAAGGCAAAGAATTTGATGTCAATACTATGCAAGCACTGATGACTGATAATGACCCTAACTTTGAAGATGATGTTGTCCTTGAAGTATTGCTAAAAGGATATAAATTAAAAGATAGAGTTATTAGAGCTGCTAGTGTTAAAGTAAATAAAATAGAAAAATAAGAAAAGGAGATAGATAATTATGAGTAAAATAATAGGTATAGACTTAGGTACAACAAATAGTTGTGTTGCAGTATTAGAAGCAGGGGAACCAAAGGTAATCCCTAATCCAGAAGGTAATAGAACAACTCCTTCTGTAGTAGCATTTAAAAATGGAGAAAGAATAGTAGGTGATGCTGCTAAGCGTCAAGCTATTACTAATCCTAACACTGTATCATCAATCAAGAGATTAATGGGTACTAGTGAAAAAGTAGAAATTGAAGGAAAGAAATATACACCAGAAGAAGTATCAGCTATGATTTTATCTTATATGAAAGATTATGCTGAAAGTTATTTAGGTGAAAAAGTAGATAAAGCAGTTATTACTGTTCCAGCATACTTTAATGATGCTCAAAGACAAGCTACTAAGAATGCTGGTAAAATAGCAGGACTTAACGTTGAAAGAATTATCAATGAACCAACAGCAGCTGCACTTGCTTATGGACTTGATAAACAAGAAAAGAATCAAACTATCTTAGTATATGACTTAGGTGGTGGAACATTCGATGTATCAATTCTTGAATTAGGAGACGGTGTATTTGAAGTTAAATCAACAGCTGGTAATAACCACTTAGGTGGAGATGATTTTGATAACAAAATTATGGATTACTTAGTTGAAACATTTAAGAAAGAAAATGGTGTAGATTTATCTAAAGATAAAATGGCTATGCAAAGACTTAAAGAGTTAAGTGAAAAAGCTAAGAAAGATTTATCTTCAATGACTACTACACAAGTATCAGCACCATTTATCTCTCAAAGTTCTGATGGACCACTTCACTTAGAAATGACTTTAACAAGAGCTAAATTTGAAGAATTAATTCATGACCTTGTTATGTCAACCCTTGAACCAGTAAGAAAAGCTTTAAAAGATGCTGATATTAAAGCTAAAGACTTAGATAAAGTAATCTTTGTTGGTGGATCTACTCGTGTACCACTAGTATATGAAACAGTTAAGAAAGAACTTGCTATGGAACCATCTCGTGAAGTTAATCCAGATGAAGTAGTAGCAATGGGTGCCTCTATTCAAGGTGGAGTATTAACAGGAGATGTTAATGATATCGTTTTACTTGATGTAACACCATTATCACTTGGTATTGAAACATTAGGTGGCGTTATGACTGTATTAATTCCAAGAAATACAACTATCCCAACTTCTAAATCAGAAGTATTCTCAACTGCTGCTGATAATCAACCAGCTGTAGATGTACATGTACTACAAGGTGAAAGATCAATGGCTAGTGACAATAAGACACTAGGAAGATTCCAATTAGCTGATATTCCACCTGCACCTAGAGGAGTTCCACAAATTCAAGTAACATTTGATATTGATGCTAATGGTATCGTTAATGTAACAGCTAAAGATTTAGGAACTAATAAGGAACAAAAAATTACTATTACCTCTAATACAACATTATCAGATGAGGAAATCGATAGAATGATGAAAGAAGCAGAAGCTAATAAAGAAGCAGATAAGAAGAAAAAAGAAGAAGCTGATTTAAGAAATGATGCTGAACAAATGATTTTCCAATCTGAAAAAGCTTTAAAAGACTTAGGTGATAAAGTTGATGCTAAAGAAAAAGAAGAAGTAGAAGGCTTTGTTAAAGAATTAAAAGAAGCTCTTGATAAAAATGATATGGACAAAGTTAAAACTATTAAAGAACAACTTCAAGAAAAAGCTATGAACTTATCAGCTAAAGTATATGAACAAGCTGCTAAAGAACAACAAGAAAATAGTAGCAATGAAACTTCAAATGATGATTCTAAAAAAGATGATGTTCAAGATGCTGAATACGAAGAAAAATAATAATCTAAAAGTTCTAGGTGACTAGAACTTTTAGCCTAATAATTGAGTAGTAATAGAAAGAGGATATATGAAACAATACAAAAATAGAAATGAAGTAGAAGAGAAGTATAAATGGGATTTAAGTGAGTACTACAAAAATGATGATGAATTCTTTGCTTCTTATAAAAAATTAGACAAAGAATTAGACATATTAAAAGAATATGTTGGTTGTACTATTGATGCTGATAAACTATATGACTATTTAGAAAAAGAAACAAATTTTGATGCAGAAATAGAAAAAATCTATATTTATGCTGCTATTAGAAATGACGAGGTATTAGGTCAAGAAGTACCTTTAGATATGCTTAATAAAGCTAGCTTATTGATAACTAAGTTTAGTAATTTAACAGCTTTTTTCAATCCAGAGTTATTGAAATTAACAAGTGCTTCTTATGAACAATTATTTACTCTTAATAAGAAATTAAAAGATTATAAACCATATCTAGATGATATTTATCGTTATAAAGATCACGTTTTAAATGAAGAAGAAGAGAAGATAGTAACTTCTTTAGTATCTGCTACTGATGATTTTAGTAATATTTCTTCTAACTTACTTAATAGTGAACATGATTATGGTAAGGTAAAAATTAATGATCATGAGAAAGTTGAATTAACAACTACTAACTCTCGTTTTCTAAAAACTTCTAAAGATAGAAATGTTAGAAAACAAGCTGATACAAAATTATTAAAGAAAGCAAGCGAGTATGCATCTACTACGGCTAGTCTTTTAAATGGTTATGTTAAACTAAAAGATACTTTAGCAGGTATTTATCATTTTAATGATTCTTTGGAAGCAAAATTATTTTCTAATGAATTAAACGTTAAAATATATGATACTTTATCAAAAGTAGTTAGAGAAAACGTTGGGTCATTGCAAAGATATTATAAAGTAAGACAAAAAATACTTGGTTTAGATGAGTTATATACTTATGATTTAGGAACAAAACTTTCTAATTCTACTAAAGAATATTCGATTGAAGAAGCACAACAAATCGTAAGAGAAGCCTTAAAACCATTAGGAGAAGATTATCTATCTAAATATGATAAGATAATTAAGAATAGATATATTGATTACTGTCAATATAAAGGAAAATGTAGTGGCGGTTATTCAATTAGTGGACATAAGACTAACTCGAGAATTCTTATGAGTTATAACTATGATTTTGAATCAATTTCCACTATTGCACATGAAGCAGGTCATAATATTAATCATCAATATATGATTGAAAATAACCTTTTACCTTATCGTGAAAATACATCAGTTAATGCCGAAGTAACTTCTTTGATAAACGAATGTTTACTTGCTAGTTATATGATTAAAAATGGTAAGACTAAAGAAGAGAAGATACTTGGCCTAGAAAATATTATTGGTGTGTTTGAATCTAATTTATTTGGAGCTACTCGTGGATGCGATATAGAACGTTTAATGTATGAACATGTTCATAGCGGCAATTGTTTAACTAAAGAATTTATGAGTAAAATAACTAAAGATTCACTAAAATACTATTATGGTAAAGAAGTTAAACTAACTAAATATAGTTCATATAACTGGATATATATAAGTCATTATTATATGAACTTCTACTTATATAGCTATGCTATTTGTATATCAGTAGCATCTCACTTAGCAAGTGATATATTAAATGGTAATAAAGAAACACTTGATAAATATTTAAAATATATTAAAACTGGTTCAAACGTTACTCCTCTTGATACTTTTAAAATATTAGGCGTAGATTTAGAAAAAGAAGATGTTTATCTAGATGCTATTAAATATTTTGATAGTTTGGTAGATGAATTAGAAGAATTAACAAAATAGGAGGTGTGATTTGTGGCAACTAAAAGAGATTATTATGAGGTATTAGGGGTTAGCAAAAGTGCAAGTCAAGATGAGATAAAAAGTGCTTTTAGAAAACTTGCTAAGAAGTATCACCCTGATATTAGTAAAGAAGAAAATGCCGAAGAAAAATTTAAAGAAGTACAAGAAGCTTATTCGGTTTTATCAGACGAAAACAAAAGAAAACAATATGACCAATTTGGTCATGCGGCTTTCCAAGGTGGTGCCGGTGGTGGTAATCCTTATGGTGGATTTTCATCTGGTGGCTTTGGTTTTGACCCAAGTGATTTAGGGGATATTTTTGAAGACTTATTTGGTGGTGGTTTTGGGGGATTTTCTCAATCATCATCAAGAGGAGGAACAAGACGTCAACGTGGAAGTGATATGTTAATTCGAATGAGTTTATCATTTGAAGAAGCAGCTTTCGGTTGTGAAAAAGATATCGACTTAGATGTCGTTGATTCTTGTGATAAGTGTAATGGTAAAGGTGGCTTTGACGAAAAGACTTGTTCTAAATGTCATGGTAGTGGAACTGTTACTGTTGAGCAAAGAACTATTCTTGGTTCTTTTGTAACAAAATCAACTTGTCCAGACTGCTCTGGTACTGGAAAGACTTTTGGTAAAGTATGTTCTGATTGTCATGGAAGTGGAACAGTTAAAGTTAGAAAGACAATTACTGTTCACGTTCCTGCAGGAATTGATAATGGCGAAAGACTAAGATTAGCAGGTAAGGGTCATGCTTCACCAAATGGCGGCGAACCAGGTGATTTATATTTAGAATTTTCCGTTAAAGAACATGAATACTTTAAACGTGATGGAAATGATATCTATCTTGAAGTACCAATTACTGTTGTTGAAGCAGTTTTAGGTACTAAGAAAGAAATACCAACTATTTACGGAAATATTACAGTAGCAGTACCAGCTGGAACTGATAGTGGTACGAAACAAAGAGTAAGAGGTAAAGGTATCAAAGATGATCATAGAAGAACTGGTGATATGTACATAATTTATAGCGTACAAACTCCAAAGAGATTATCAAGAGAACAGAAAAAACTATTCGAGCAACTTGCTGATACCGATTTTAAAGATAGTGATATCGATAGATTTGATAAATTTACACGAAAGAATGAATCATAAAGGTTCGTTCTTTTTTTTCGACATTTTTCGTAAGTCTCACGTGATAACTTATCATCAGGTGATATTATGCGAAAAGAAAAGTGGTGGGCACTTACATTACTTCTACTTACAGTAATGTTTTCTTTTCTTAGTAAAGAAAATGAACAAAGAGAAGAATTAGAAGTAGCTAATACGAAAGTGACCTTTCAAATAGAAAACTTAACTTCGAAGATAGCAGTATATCAAGATAGAGAAATAGCAAGTGATTATTTAGTATTAGATAATTCCTTACCAAAAGAAAAAATTTTATCAATTGATGGAACAAATTCTAAGTTACTACCTTATATCTTAGTTAAAAATTATGAATCAAGTGATTACTTAAAAAAGTATCCAAATTTTATATATGATAGCGAACTTTATCAAATATTTACCGTCATAATAAATAATGAAGATAAAGTTACAACTAAAAATGATTATTTAGAATATTTAAATAAATTAAAAGACTTATCTAATTATTACATATTCTATGAACCCTCATTAGAAGATGAAATTGTTTTACTTAGAGTCCTTAATAATAACAATTCTATTATTTTAGGGGCAGTGAAGTTGGAGTAGTTTAAGTAACTTGCAATTTTACTGAACAAAAGAAAGGATGAAAATATGAATACAGAAGAGTGGTTTATAGATGGTAATAATTTACCTAATTCACTACCAAAGAGTGAATTTGATTGGTTATTAAGAAGAGTGAGAGAAGGAGATAGTGAAGCTTTAGAAAAGTTAGTGACACATAATATTCGCTTAGTATTATATGAAGTAGCAAAGAAGTATAAAAATACTGATTATGATAAGAAAGAATTAGTAGCAGCGGGAAATCTTGGTTTACTTAAGGCTCTTAATACTTATGATTTAAGTAAAGAAATAGCATTTCCAACCTATGCTGTTAAGTGTATTGATAATGAAATGTTAATGTACTTAAGAAAAAACAAAAAACATCAAGGAGTAGATAGTATAGATAAAATAGTTTGTTATGATAAGAATGGTAATGAGATGAAATTAGAGGATAAGTTAAGTTCTGATATTGATGTCGCAGGTAACTACGAAAAACAAGAAACTTACCGAGCAATTAGAGAAATAGTTAACAATCTACCAGATAGAGATAGAGAAATAGTAATAATGTATTTTGGTTTTGATGATTATCCTATTTGTACTCAAGTTGATATTGCAGAGAAGTTACATATTTCCCAGTCATATGCTTCAAGAGTTATTAATAAGATTTTAGCTAATATAAAGAAACAATTAGAAGCACAGAAAGTGATTGAAGTTAGAAAGAAAAGACCAAGGAAAAAACGTGTTAGTTCTTGTTTAACGGAAAATACTTCTACTAGTAATTTATCTATAAAGATAGAAAATACTTCCCCTATAACTAGAGCTGATGAGAAGAAAGAACAAGTAAATAAAATGAAAAAACAGAAAGAAACAGTTAAAGTTTTGAAGTTAAAGAAAATTTAAACAATTGTAAAGCAATGAAAAATATGATACTATTAAGTTGTTAAGAATATTAATAATGAAGAAGATAGGAAGTAGGTGCTTAGTATGTATCAAATGACTAAAGTTAACTTAAAATTAACCTGGGGGGGGGTACTTATTAAGTAAAAAACTTACTTTCTTTAATAGTGTAAAAATAATGGAATAGGAAAAAACTTATTCTGTTTTTTTGTGCTTAGAGAAAGGTAAGGTAGTAAAAATGAAAAAAAGCAAAAAATATATTTTAATAATTAGTTTAATTTTAGGAATAATTATGATTTTAGGAGTAAGTTACGCATTACTTACAAAGAATATAATTGGTGGTAGTAATAAAGTTGTTTATAAAATAGGAGATTTAGAAGTTAAATTAGATGAGTCTAGTTCAAAAGATATAAGCCTAACAAATGCTATTCCAGAGGAAGATAGTGAAGGACTAACTAATGAGCCTTATAGTTTTTTACTAGTAAATAATGCTACAACTGATTTGAAATATACAATCTATCTAGAAGATGATACTGATGCTAAAAATAAGTGTGGTACAGATTGTGAACTAGTACCTTATAAATTTATAAGATACAATCTAGCAAATGATAGTGAATCGTTAAAGACTGATAGCTTATCCTCTTCATCAAATGAATTATATACAGGAGCAATTAGTAGTAAATCAACCGATAAATTTAATTTAAGAATCTGGTTATCAATTGATGCAGATAATACTGCTATGAGTAAATACTACTTTGGAAAGCTAAAGGTAGTAATAAATCAAGGAGATGATTATTGTATTAGAAATGGTTTTAATACTTTATCAGATTGTATGTTAGTAATGAATAATCATGAAACATCAGTAGAAACAGCTAAACAAAATATAACTGCTAAAGGTACTCCTGATTTTTCAAAGACTGCAACAACCGATGAAGGCTTATTTATGTCTGAAGATGATGACGGAGCAAGTTATTACTATAGAGGAGCAGTCAAGAATAATTATGTATCCTTTGCAGGATATACTTGGAGAATCATTCGCCGAAATGGTGACGGAAGTATCAGAATGATTTATGCAGGTAAGAAGACCGGTGATACAGGTGCCTCAGTAACAATTGGAAATTCTCAATATAATACTAAATATCGTGATTCAACATATATTGGATATAAATATAATGAAAAATTTTCACTACATGAAAACATATGAACGTTTATATGACAAAAAAATACCAAATTTAAAATGCCCACAAGATAATGATAAGTTTAAAGTATCAAATGAAAGTGCTAAGTTAGATTATCCAGTCTCACTTATTACAGCAGATGAAGTAGCAATGGCCGGTGGAGTATATAATACAGAAAACAGTAGCTATTATTTATACAATGGTCAATATTTTTGGACATTGTCTCCATCCTTATTTGTTTCAGATTATTCTCTTGCTGAAGTTTGGAGTATTAGTCCCTTGGGTAATTTAATTAGCTGGAGTGGTGTTTATTTTTCCTTCGGGATTCGTCCTGTCATAAATCTAAAGTCTGATGTTAAAATATCTAGTGGAGATGGAACATCGATAGCACCATACATAATCAAATAAAACTGACTTTTTTATCTTGATTTCTACTATAGATATGGTAGTATATAATACAACTTAAGAAAATGCTGGTGGTATAATGCAAAAGAAAGATGAACTTATTAATAAATTAAATAAGGATATAACTAGATTAGAACGAAAATTAGAATGTGAAAATTTATATAATATTCGTAACTCAATTATTAGTTCAGTGCTAAAAGACGTTCAAGTCGTTGATTTAGCACTACCTTTCATTGTTTCGGCGGTATTGATTGCTAATACTCCAAATTTTAAAGATAATCCACCATTTTATAAGGACGAGATAACTGTTGATACTGATTTTGAAACAATTGATACTTCTAGTGGAATTCATTTAAAACATAACTCATCAGATTCTGATGATAAAACAAAGATGATTAAATATTCTACTGGATGGAAAGCTGGAACTGATGGCTATTATGAACGAACAGAAACTATCTATCAATTAAATGATAAACTAAATCTAGATAATAAAGAGGAAATATTATCTATGTCTAAAGTTAAAATTGAACAATTGTTAAAAATCACCAATATCAAAACCATTAAGAAAGATGTGTTAACTAAAGATGACAGTATTTATAGTAAAGATGCTCTTATCATTGTAAATCATTCAACAACTAACGAACAAATGGTTAGATTAGAAAATGCAAACGAAAACTTTCAAAATTCTATCACGTATCTTTTTTTAGTTTTTGTGTTTGGAAGTGGTCTTTGGAAAATAGAAGATTTATTTACAGAAAAATATTTAAAAGATTTTCAAGTAAATCATGGAGCGAAAAAAACAATTGCTGCTAAAAAGTTTGTGAGGTAAAAATTTATGCTTAAGAAATATTATTTAGCTTACGGAAGTAATTTAAATCTAGAACATATGGCGTATCGATGCCCAAGTGCTAAAGTAGTGGGAACTACTATTTTAGAAAATCATCGTTTGGTCTATAAGGGCAGTGCTGATGATTTTGCTTATCTAACAATAGAAAAGTATGAAGGAAAAAGTGTTCCTCTAGGAATTTTTGAGGTATCACATAAAGATATTTCTTCTTTAGATATATATGAAGGTTATCCGGAATTATATAAAAAAGAGTATATACCAGTCAAACTAGGAGATGAAACAAAAAAAGTCCTAATTTATATAATGAATCAAGACCTAACTTACCATCTTCCTTCCGAAGAATATATTGAAAGTTGTATGACGGGGTATGAATATTTCGGGTTTAATAAGAAAATATTAGAACAAGCTTTATTAGATACCAAAGAAAATCTTTCTAAAAGATTATTTAAATGTTAATATAATGATGGGAGAGATGAAAAGATGCTAGTAAGTGAAATAAGAAAAGAAGTTAAAAAATATAATTAGAAGGAATCAGAAGATATCATAGTAGAATCATATAAAAGAATTTCAAAACAGAAAAAAGAAGAATATAAAATTAAAATGAGCAACATTAAAGATAGATATAGTACAGAAATGGATGAACTTGAAGAAACATTAAATGATTTTGTTCAGTGTAATTTAGAAATTTATTGTGATATAAATGAAATTGATAAAGGAATAAAATATTTTAAAGATAATTATATAAGCCAAGATGAAGAAGTCAAAGAGTATGTTTTATTAGAAGTATTAGATGATTATTCTCTAACAGATGAATGGGTTAAAGAATATGAAAGTAAAAAGAATAAAATAGCTTTTAGAAAGTCATTAAGAAAGAGGTATGCTAGCTTAAAAAAGTAAAAAAGCCTTTATTTTTTAGGCAATATTTAGTAAAATAAACTCGAGGTGAAGAAATATATGTTACACGATATATTGATGATTTTAATAGGAATCGTTATCGGAGCATTTATTGGATTCTTTATTGCTAGAAAGTTTACTAAAAAATATATGGAACAAAATCCACCTATCAATGAAGAAATGATTAAAGCATTGATGATGCAAATGGGAAGAAAACCAAGTCAGAAACAAGTAAATCAAATGATGAAATCAATGCAAAAATATATGTAAGAATAGTTGCTATTTTACTATTCCTATATTATAATACCAATAAATACGTTGACTGTTGAGGAGTACATATTATTTTATTTTTAGAGAGTTAAGGTCTGGTGAAACTTAACAATAAAAGATATGGAAGGTAGCAACAAGAGTAGGATTTCTGAACTAATAGTAAGAAGTCCCGGTAATTCCGTTAAAAAGATAAGGTATGTTTACATACAAATTAAGGTGGTACCACGAACTTCTCGTCCTTTGGATAGGGGAGTTTTTATTTTTAGAAAGGGTGATATTATGTTAGATAAGAAGTATAATCACAAATTAGTAGAAGAAGAAAAGTATGATTACTGGTTGAAGAAAGGTTATTTTAAGAGCGGTGATATGACTAAAAAGCCTTACTGTATAGTTTTACCACCACCAAATGTTACAGGAAAACTTCACTTAGGTCATGCTTGGGATGTAACACTTCAAGATATAATTATTAGATATAAAAGAATGGAAGGCTATGACTGTTTATGGCTTCCAGGAATGGATCATGCAGCGATTGCAACAGAAGCTAAAGTAGTAGCAAGATTAAAGGAGAATTGTCGCAATAAATATGAAGTTGGTCGTGATGAGTTCTTAGAAGAATGTTGGAAATGGACTAATGAACATGCATCTATTATTAGAAGTCAATGGGCAAAGCTTGGTATTTCTCTAGATTATTCTAAAGAAAGATTTACTCTTGATAAAGGCTTAGAAAAAGCTGTTAAAAAAGTATTTGTTGATTACTACAACAAAGGATTAATCTATCGTGGTGAGAAGATTATTAACTGGGACCCTGTAGCAAAAACAGCTTTATCAAATGAAGAAGTAATCTATAAAGAAGAAAAAGGTGCTTTCTATCATTTGAAATATGTACTAGAAGATAGTGATAAGTATATCGACGTAGCAACTACTAGACCAGAAACTTTATTTGGTGATATGGCAGTAGCTGTTAATGAAAATGATGAAAGATATAAAGACTTTGTTGGTAAGAATGTAATTTTACCAATCGTTAATCGAAAGATACCAGTAATAACTGATCCACATGCTGATATGGAAAAAGGAACGGGAGCCGTAAAAATAACTCCTGCCCATGATCCTAACGACTATGAAGTTGGTTTAAGACATAATCTTACTAAACTAGTTATTATGAATGATGATGCAACAATGAATGAAAATTGCGGTAGTGCTTATGCTGGTCTTTCAAGAGAAGAAGCACGTAAGAAAGTAATAGAAGAGTTAGAAAAGTCTAATCTATTATTAAAAGTTGAACCAATAACACACGAAGTAGGTCATAGTGAAAGAACTGATGCTATCATTGAACCAATGATTAAGAAACAATGGTTTGTTAAGATGCGAGGCTTAGCTGATCAAGTTCTTGCTAATCAAAAAGACAGTAAAACAAAGGTTCACTTTGTTCCTTCTAGATATGAAAAAACAATGAATCATTGGATGGAGATAACTTACGATTGGTGTATTTCTCGTCAGTTATGGTGGGGACACAGAATACCAGCTTGGTATAAAGATGATGAAGTTTATGTTGGTGCTAATCCTCCTAAAGAAGAAGGTTGGGTTCAAGATGAAGATGTCCTAGATACTTGGTTTTCTAGTGCATTATGGCCTTTTGCTACTCTTGGTTGGCCAGATGAAACTAAGCTTTTAGAAAGATATTATCCAAATAACTGTTTAGTAACAGGATATGATATCATACCTTTCTGGGTTAATAGAATGACTTTCCAAGGTGAAGAACTACTTGGTAAAAGACCATTTGAAGACTGTTTAATTCATGGCTTAATTCGTGATAAACAAGGAAGAAAATTTAGTAAAAGTTTAGGTAATGGAATTGATCCATTTGATATGATTGAAAAGTATGGAGCAGACTCTTTAAGATATTATCTAGCAACAGATGTTTCTGCTGGTACTGATATGCGTTTTGATGAAGATAAAATTAAAGCTACTTGGAATTATATTAATAAAATTTGGAATGCTTCAAGATTTGTTTTAACTAATATTAGTGATTTAACTAGTATTGAACTTGATAATTTAAAACCAGAAGATAAATGGATTTTAACTAAGTTTGAGAAAATGCTTCATACTACTAAGAAGTTTATGGATAAATATCAGTTTAATAATGCTTCTAGTGTAATTTATGACTTTGTTTGGACTCAGTTCTGTGATAGTTATATCGAAATGGCTAAATATAGTTTAGAAGATACTGCTACTAAATCAACACTATGTTATATCTTAACTAATATTTTAAAACTACTTCATCCGTTTATGCCTTATGTAACAGAAGAAATTTATCAAATGTTACCAGTTAAAGGGGAAGAATCTATTATGATAAGTAGTTATCCTAAGTATAGTAAAAAGTATATCTATGAGTTAGAAGAGGAAGTAGTAGATGATGAGATAGAATTCATCAGAAGCTTTAGAAATGTTAAAGCAGAAAATAATATGACTAAAGATATGAAGGTTATGTTTGATACAACTGATGATAATAATTTAATTGTTAAGATGTTAAAGCTAGATGAGAATTTAGTTAGTGAACCACTTGGTATTAAGTCATATAAGGTATTTTCTAAAAGAGTAAAAGCAACTATTTTCTTTGAGAAGATGGAAACAGAAGCTGATAAAGCCCTAAAAGAGACACAAATTGCTGCTTTAAAAGCTTCTATTGCAAGACGTGAGAAATTACTAGCTAATGAAAACTATGTAGCAAAAGCTCCTAAGAATATCGTTGATATGGATAGACAAAAACTTCAAGAAGAAAAAGATAAGTTAGCATTATTAGAGAAATAGAGGGAAACCTCTTTTTCTTTTAAAACTTTTGTTTGACAATTGCCATTTTAGATGTAATAATCTAAGTGAGGTGTAAAAATGGACGATTTAACAAAGAAGATAGCACAATTACTAGTAAAAGCTTCTAGTGATGAAAATTATGAAAAAAGATTAGCAGCAATTATAGATAATGAATACAATCTACAATATGGTGAAGATAAGAAAGAGGTAGTTGCTAATAGTGAAACAAAGGAAGTTTCTGAAGAAAAAGAACAAGTAGAAACTAAACAAGAGTCCACTCCAGTTACAACTATTTTTGATGAACCTAGAGAAACTGCTAGTATAAAAGAAGAAAATGTAGAAATTAAGCCAGAAGAAAAGAAAAAAGTAGATACTAAACAAGATGAGTTTTCTCATTTTGAAATTGATGCAGAGAATATAAGCAATGAAGCTGATTATAGCATTAAAGTTTATGATAATAATGGCGACGGAAATGATTCTATTATTTGCTCTAACTATGGTGAAATTGGACAAGCAGATTTAAGAAACTTAGAAGAGATTTTTGGTATGCAATCTGCTAATACTAAATTTGTGCATTTAAAAGAAGATGGAAGTTGCGTAATTGTTTTTTCTACCAATGATTTACTCCAATATGCTAGTAAACTTAATATCGAAATTAGTGGCAAGATGCGTGGTGCTCAGGAATATCCGTTGTTACAACTAAAACTTACAAAAGAACAGTTACTAGCAATCGATATTGATGAGAATACTAAATTTAAATTTACAAATGATATGACTTCAGGTCAGTTGCTATATAGTACTCGCTACCATAATTTGAATAGATTGCCAAAGATAAAATTACCCTTTGTTAAAGAAACAAAATACAAAACAAATGATTTAAAATTTATGCGTCAATTTTGTGAATGTTATGGTATCGTAAAAAATAACAGATTAGTTTCACTAGATAATGTAATTGAAAAAAGCTCAGTAGGAGTAGATTATTCTGCTTTTTCTAGTGCTAAAATTAGTTTCACTAATGATGGCAAGCAGTTGAACATCAGAGATACGATAAAACTAGCCCAAATGATTGTTCTCTCTTCTAATAATGAGATTTTAAGAGATATTATATTTATATCTGGAGACAGTACTTATAGTATGTATTGTGCACGTAGACAGACTCGACAGGACCAATTTAGCTACAACTTTGTACCGATAAATTGCGAGCCTTTACCTGCAAGTAATAAATCAAAGTTTAGTTTGAGATTTGATATAAAAGATGGTTTGTGTTCTCCTAACAATGTTAAATCACTTTATAATTTTATTGATAATGTTGGAAAAGATGCTATTTTTGCAAATGCTTCCAGAATGGAACAAATTTTATCGGATATGGAACAAGGAAATGAACCAACAGTATCTGGTAAAGATGCAATAATAAATATTAATAATAAAGGTGTACGTGTAAGAGGCTCTTCTGGTTATTTAGAAAATGTAGGTGGATTTTATTATTTTCTTGATGGTGAGAACGAAAGAATGAAATGTAAATATGACGCTTTGAAAAATGTTTCTTTTTTAGCAAAAGAATGTCATTATGACGGAATAGTAAATGATGAAGAATTAGAACATTTAAGAGTAGTTTCTGAGACGCCATGGTTTGACCGACTTAAATTATATATTGATACAGTTAATCAAAATCAGAAGGCAGCAACTCATTCGACAAAGAAGTAGAATGCATTATTAGAGAAATAGAGGGAAACCTCTTTTTTTTAAAACTTTTGTTTGATAATTTACCATTTTAGATGGCATAATTTGGGTAGGTATAGAAGAACAGTTTTAGAAGGAGGAAATTGTATGACAATGAAACAGATATTTAAGATTGTACTTAAATCTTATGATGTTACTATAGTTAATTTAATTAATGAAAAATATGAGATTTCTTATATGAAAGCTTTTATAGAATTCGTGAATTCTAAAACTTATAAAATGTTAGAAAATATTGATTTAAAGATGTATGAATTTTCTCCACTTGCTATTTTTGATATGTGGGAAAATGAAAAAATAACAGGTACTCCTCAAACATCTGTTTATCTAAGGAGTGTTGATTAATGAATAAAGAGATGGGATTTTATATATATTTAATTGAAAAATATTCAGAATACAAAAATGTTTCTACAACCGATATTGTTAATAAACTAGAGAAATTAGAACTGACAGATTACATATATAGCATGTATTAAATGTATCATATAGAAGCAATAGAAAATGCTTTCAATGATATTGATAAATTAATTAGTGAGAAAGAAAAATAATTTAAATATTTTTTCAACAGGCGCTTGACAATAACTGTTATTGTGATATGATGTTAATGTGAGTTTGCCCCATAGCCAAGCGGTAAGGCAGTGCGCTCTGACCGCACGACGCGTTAGTTCGAATCTAACTGGGGCAGCCAATAAGAATTTAACCCTTATAAAATAAGGGTTTTAATATGTAAAAAAGATTTTACCCCTTTTTTACCCCTTATTTGATTTTATAAGTTTGACTTTATTTTATAAATATGGGAAAATATTACTGAAATATTGAGGAGTGATTTACATGTACGAAGAGTTAGCAAATTTATTATTTCCAAATTTACCATTTACAGTTGAAGAAATAGAAGCTAAGTATCCAGCAAGAGATTTAAAAGAAGGAGCAATGGTTACTAGATTTGGACCAAGTCCTACAGGATTTATGCACGTTGGAAATTTATATGGAGCATTCATTGGAAGTGAATTAGCAAGACAAAGTGATGGGGTATTCTTCTTAAGAATAGAAGATACTGATAGTAAAAGAGAAGTAAAAGGTGCTACTGATTTAATTCTTTCATCACTAAAACATTTTAAGATTCATCCAAATGAAGGTTTCTCTTATGATGGCGCTTATGGACCATATAAACAAAGTGAAAGAAAAGATATTTATCAAGCTTATGCTAAAAAATTAGTTAGTGAGGGAAAAGCTTATCCTTGTTTTATGAGTGAAGAAGAAATTAGTGAAATTAGAGAAGGACAAGAGTTAAGAAAAGAAGCAATCGGTATTTATGGTGTTTATGCTGTTGATAGAGATTTATCCCTTGAAGAAGTAAAAGAACATCTTGCTAAAGGTGATAGTTATGTTATTAGAATGAAATCACCTGGGGATATGCATAAAGAAATAGTTCTTCACGATATGATTAAAGGAGAAATAGTTTTACCAGAAAATATAATCGATGAAGTATTATTAAAGAAAGACGGTATCCCAACTTATCACTTTGCTCATGTAGTTGATGATCATTTAATGCATACAACTCACGTTACTAGAGGAGATGAGTGGGTTCCAAGTTTCCCAAAACATCTTCAACTTTGCCAATTATTAGGTTTTAAACCTTGTAAGTATGCTCATATCGCTCCACTTACCAAAAAAGAAGACGGAAAAATTAGAAAACTAAGTAAAAGAAAAGACCCAGAGTTTTCAGTTAGTTACTATAAAGAAGCAGGTATCCCTGTTGATGCTGTTCGTCTATATCTTGCTACTTTAGCAAATACCAACTTTGAAGAATGGTACTTACAAAATAAAGATAAAGGTATCGAAGACTTTACTTTTAGCTTTAAGAAAATGCCAACTGGTGGAACATTATTTGATATGGAAAAGTTAAATAATATCTCAAGAACTTACTTTTCGAGACTAACAGCAGAAGAGTTATATAATCAAGTATTAGAATATTCTTTAGAGTATGATACTGATTTTGCTAAGCTATTAACTACTTATAAAGACAAAGTAATAGCATTCTTAAATATTGAAAGAGACGGTAAAAGACCTCGTAAAGATATAGCAGTATTAAAAGATGTTAAAACTGAATCAAGTTACTTATATAATGAAATATTTTATGAAGATTTAAAAGTTAGTTATAGTGAAGTGAGTGAAGAAGTAGTAGATTATGATATTTTGACTAAATATATAGAAGTATATAACAGTAACGATAGCCAAGATGAATGGTATCAAAAGATTCAAAAACTAGCTGAAGAAAATAACTATGCACCATCTGTAAGGATGTATAAAGAAGATGAAACATTATATAAAGGACATATTGGTAGTGTTTGTGAAATGATTAGACATATATTAACAGGTCGCAATAAGACTCCTAATTTATATGACTTATTAAAAATAATAGGAATAGATGAATTTAAAAATAGATTAGAATCATATAAAAATAATTTACATTAAGGATTTGATTAAATGAGACTAGGTAATATAACTTATAAAAAAATAAGTAGTAAAAAGGAATTAAAAGAATCATTAAATAGGTATAAAAGAATATTAAATCCAAGAGTAATTGATTATTTAAATCAGTTAGTTGAACTTGAATTTTCTGCTGCTAAAGATATTATAGATATTGAAGATAGAGAAATACTACAAAATCTTGATTTATATAAAAATATAGTTGCTTATAATATATATAATAGGACATTAGAATTACTAAATAATGAACAAGAACTTAAAATATTTGATAATAAAGATAGAATATCAGGGTTAATGGCTTATAAAGGCATTGGTAATCCTGCTATTAGAATACTTGATTATAATTACGAAAATGGAGTGTTAAAATTATTTCAAACAGTAGATGATAAGAAAGTAAGAAAAGAACAATTAGAATTAGTTATGACTAAACTAGAACAATTATATGATAAGAAAAATCCTTATCATAGTGATTTAGAACTTTTTGGTTGTCCAGCTACTAGATGGAACATTGACTATATAAAAGAAGTAAGTGAGTATGAAAAATTATTTACAAGACTAGATAGTAAAAAAGAATTAACTGATTATAAAAAAAAGAAGATTGGTATAACTAAAAAGTATCATGATTTGTTATTTGAAGAATATGGACTAACTGATGAAGAATTTATTGTTTCTAAGCAAACACCTACTACTATTGATAATATTATTAACAAGACATTAGTTAAGAAACTACCTGGTTTAAGAATAGAAAATAATATTGAATATGTTTAATAAATAAGCATAATTAGATTAATTCTAGTATGCTTTTTTTCTTTTTGCATATATTTAATTGAGGTGAGATATGCAAACATATACAGTTCAAAGTGGCGATACCTTATATGGAATTAGTAAACAGTTTGGAGTATCAGTAGATGAACTTAAAAGAATTAATAACTTAACTAGTAATACTATCACTAAAGGAGAGATATTAAAGATTCCTTCTACTGTTACTACTATTGATTATGTAGTAAAGAAAGGCGATAGCTTATATTCAATTGCTAAAAGATATAATACTACAGTTAAAGATATAACAAGACTCAATAATTTAACTAGTAATAGCTTAACAGTAGGACAACTGTTAATAATTGCTATTGATGATAATGCTACATCTACACCAACTACTTATAAAGATTATGTAGTAAAGAAAGGAGATAGTTTATATTCTATTGCTAATAAAAATAATATAACAGTAGATGAGCTTAAAAAAATTAATAATTTAACTAGTAATATGCTTAGTATTGGACAAGTATTAAAACTACCAACGCAAGATAAGGGAGAAGAAATGGCAATGTATACAGTTCAAAAAGGCGATAGCTTATATTCAATTGCTAAAAAGTTTGGTATTACAGTAGATGAGATTAAATCGTTAAATAACCTTACTAGTAATAATCTTGCAATTGGAGAGCAACTAATGATTAAAAGTAGTACAGGCGATGGACCAATTAATCCTGAGGAAGAATGTATTGGTACTGGTTATGTTGAACCACAATATATAATGTATACAGTCCAAAGAGGTGATAGTTTATATACTATTGCAAGACGTTATAATACTAGTGTAGATAATATTAAAGCCTTAAATAATTTGACTAATAACAATCTTACGATTGGAGAGCAATTAAAAATAAAGGAGGTTAGTTAATGGCAACACTTATTTCTTATGAAGAATTTTCAAAAACGGAAGAGTATAAAGCTTTTGCTGTGGTTAATCCTGAACAAGGAAGCTTAAAGGTGATGGCTTTTACTGCTTATCAAGCTATTCCTATTGAGGATGCTGAAATTATTATTACTAAAGAAATTGGGGGTAATAATGTCTTATTCTTTAGAGGATATACTGATTCTAGTGGAATTATTGATAATATAACACTACCAGCTCCAACTAGTGGTTATGATGATAATAGTTTCCAAACATCATCTACTACTTCATATAGGTTAACGGCAATGAAAGATAACTATGATTGTCTTAAACAGTACATAATAAATATGATTGGAGATGTTAAAGTACTACAATATATTAAAATGATACCAATCGCAGACGAGGGTGAAACAATAAATGGAAATTAATACACCAGTAATACCTGAAACTATTACTGTTCATTTAGGTTCCCCCAGTGAAAAGGCTAAAAATATAACTGTTCCTTTTGCTGAATACATTAAAAACGTTGCTTCTAATGAAATATATCCAACTTGGCCAACTGATGCGATAAAAGCTAATGTACTAGCCCAAATATCTTTTGCTCTAAACCGAGTTTATAATGAATGGTATCCTTCTCAAGGCTATGACTTTGATATAACAAGTAATCCTAAATATGACCAAACATTTAAAGAACATAGTCAGTTCTATGATTCAATAGTTACAATAGTAGATGATATTTTTAATAACTATGTGGCAAGAACTGATAGTGTTCAACCGCTTTATGCTCAGTACTGCGATGGTAAAACAGTAACTTGTGATGGACTGTCTCAGTGGGGAAGTGTAAGACTTGCTAAAGAAGGATTGAATCCGTTAGAAATATTATCATACTATTATGGTAATAACATTAAACTCATTTACAATGCACCAATTTCCGATAATATTGTAAGTTATCCAGGAGTACCTATTAAACTAGGAGCAGCTGGTAACTATGTAAGAACTTTAAAGATTCAGTTAAATAGAATTAGAAAAAACTATCCAGCTCTTCCTTTAATTACCAATGAAACACCATTTTTTACAGTAGATATGGAGTCATCTGTAAAAAAGTTTCAAGAAATATTCAATTTACCTGTAACAGGTATTGTTGATAAAGCGACTTGGTATAAAATAAAATATATTTATAACTCAGTTAAACAAGTAGCAAGCCTATATTCAGAAGGTATTAGTGAAGATGAAGCAGAACTTGCTTTTCAGTCTTCTATTAAGAAAGGCGATAGTGGTAATGAGATTGATACCTTAAACTATTTGATAAGTATAATCGCTTATCTTGATCCTAATATTCCTTTCCTAGATACAGGGCATGACTTTAGTGAGAATACAGAAAAGATGGTAATTGCTTTTCAAAAACAAAATGGACTTGATCCAAACGGGATTGTAGATCAAAAGACTTGGGTAGCTATTATAACTGCATATCGTAATATAATAAGTAATATTCCTAGTAAGTTATTAATTTATCAAGATGAATTTTTCCCAGGCTATACAGTTTCTAAAGGAATGACTGGTGCTAATGTAATTAGAGTTCAAAGATTTTTACTAATGATTTGTAGTAAAACGCATTCTATACCAGGTATTAAGGTAACTGGTAACTTTGATGATTTAACAGAACAGTCAGTAAAAGCTATTCAAAAACAAGAAGGCCTACCTGTTAATGGTGTAGTTGATCCAGTAACATGGTATAGAATAGTAGAACTTTCCAAGAAGCGAACATAAAGCTTCTTTTTTTGGATGCCTTGTGATAAAATAAATAAGCACAAGGAGATGAAGTAAATGCAAAATTTAATGTTACCAACTAGAGCTAATCTATTTGGAAATTATAAGTTGAAACCAATTAAAATGTTAGGTACTGCTGCAAAAATAACTGACTATGCTACAATAAACGGAGGTTTTTCTTGGCCTAGTGAAATATCATCAAGTAGTTATGGTACTTATGTATTTGAAGATAGGAAAAATAAAGATGGAGATATAGTTTCTTATATAGAAGATGATGGAAAAGCTGACATTCTTCTATACAATAGTGGCTTGGGAATTAGACCGGTTGCTGATTTTTCTTCTTTAAAAGATTCATCAAAATTTAAATATAAGAAAAGAGAAGATGGTATTGTTGAAATAGAATATGGTTATTGTTTACAAGATGCTGTTTCTAAAAAAATGCAAGATGAGTTAAATAATATTACTGCAATTAATAGCTTAGTAATTAGTTCTGAGCAAAAAGAAAAAATAAAAAATATTTTGCAAGTAGATGACATGTTGCAGACACCTGATAAGTATTTTAATAATATCAAAATTTATGATGATATTAGTTATGATGAAATTCCTGTATATAAATATAAAAATAGAAGATTTGCCAATGTAACTGTTCAAAATCATAATGTTATAAGAAATAGTTTTTGTCTATCTAATGGTGAATCGTATCAAAATGATGAAAAGGTTTGGATAGAAGAAAAGCCTGTTAAATGGTTATTAGATGAAGAACAAGGACTTATGATAAGTGAAATGATTTTACAAGCAGGTATAAAATTTTATCATGATGATTATCCTACACCTCCAAAATTTTATTCTGAAGGACTTAAATTATATTTAAATCAATTTATGATAAAAGATAGTCTTAATAATACAAAAAGATTATTAAAAAGAAAATAAAATAGAAAGAGGATAATTTATGCAAAACTTAACATTACCAAGTGAAGTTGAAGTATTTGGTGATTATAAACTTAAGCAAACTAAAAGAAGCGGAACAATCGCTCAAATAACTGATTATGCTATATTAAATGGTGGTTTTAGTAGTAATAAAGAGAATTTAGTTAATACCGGTAGATACTTTTTAAATGATTTATATAAACGAGCTTTCTTCTCTGCTTATATAGTTTCTTATGTAGATGAATTTGGTCAAAAACAAGCTAGTGAAGAAGCGACTGGTATTGGAATTAGACCAGTATTAGAATACTCTGATATTTTAGCAAATAATCCGGATTTAAGACCTATTAGAATAGATAGTAACCTTTCAGAAGTTAGTTATGGAAAGATACTACAGTCAGCTGTAGATAGTGAACTACAAGTAAAACTAACTAATGCTAAAGCTTTAAAAGAATTAATCTTAACTGGAGAACAAAAGGAACATTTAAAAGACTTTTTACATTTAGATGAAATAACTATTACAGATGATTTTTATATCAGAAATACTAAAAACTATTCTTCTTTCTTTGCACAAACAATACCTGTTTATGAATATCAAGGAAGAAGATTTGCTAAAGTAAAAGCTAATACTTGTTTTTCTAATGATGAAAATTTTACTCTTTCTAACGGGGTAAGTTATAAAAATGGTGATGATATCTGGATAGAAGAAGAACCTGCTAAATGGATAATTAATGAGAAAAATGATACGATGATAAGTAAAAAAATTATTCAAGCAGGAGTTAGGTATGATAGAGAGAATTACTTTTTTGAAGAACCTAATTTCTTTAGAACAGAACTAAATTATTATCTTAATAATTATCTATCAAAAGAACTATTAAGAAGCGAAAAAACTTTAACTAAGAGGAAATAATAATACCTCTTTTTCCTTGTAAATAGTATCTTTTCTTAGTATAATAAAATTGTTGTGAGGTGAGATGAAATGGAAGAAACACGTAGTGGCGCAAGAGAGACAGCTATGAAAATACTTTATCAAATATCAATACTAGAGAAAGCCGAAGCTAGTTATGATTTGGATGAAATTTTTTCAAGAGTTGAAGGTCGTAATAAAGAATTTATTGAAAGTATTGTAAATGAAGTAATTCTAAAAAAAGAAGAATTAGATAAAAAAGCAAACACATATTTAATTAACTGGGAAATAAATAGATTAAATAAAGTAGATCAAGCTATTTTTGAAATAGCTGTTTATGAACTTCTTTATACTGATACACCAAAAAAGGTAGTAATTGATGAAGCTATTAATTTATCTAAGAAATATAGTGAAGATGCCGTTGTTAAAATGTTAAATGGTGTTTTAGATAAGATTTATCACGAAGAGGATAAAGATGCAGAATGAGTATCTAACTGTCAGTCAGTTGACAAGATATATTAAATATAAAATAGATAATGATACTAACTTGCAAGAAGTATATTTAAAAGGAGAAATATCTAACTTTAAGGCTCATACTAGAGGGCACTTTTATTTTACCATAAAAGATGAAGGTAGTAGAATTAATGCTGTTATGTTCGCATCAAGCGCTAAAAATGTTAAGTTTACTCCTGAAGATGGAATGAAAATACTAGTTAAGGGTAAGATATCAGTTTATGAAGCAACTGGTGGTTATCAAATCTATGTAAATGAAATGACTGAAGATGGAGTAGGAAACTTATATGTTGCTTTTGAACAGTTAAAGAAAAAACTTGCTAATGAAGGTTTGTTTTCAGAAAACCATAAGAAAAAGATACCTAGAATACCAGAAAGAGTAGGGGTGATAACTGCTTCGACAGGAGCAGCTATAAGAGATATTATTTCTACTATTAATAGAAGATTTCCTTTAGTAGAAGTTATTTTATTTCCAGCTCTCGTTCAAGGAGAAAACGCCAAAGAAGATATTGTAAGGCAGATAAAAAGAGCCGAAGATTATAATCTAGATGTTCTAATAGTTGGTAGAGGTGGTGGTTCTATCGAAGACTTATGGGCTTTTAATGAAGAGATAGTGGCAAGAGCCATCTATGATTGTCCTATACCAGTTATTAGTGCTGTTGGTCATGAAATTGACTTTACAATTGCAGATTTTGTAGCAGATCTTAGAGCACCAACACCAACGGGAGCAGCAGAAATAGCAGTTCCTGATAAAAAAGATGTTATTAATTATATTGAACAGTTAAAACTTCGTGGTATTAAAAACGTAAATACTATTTTAGAATTAAAAAAGAAAAGATTACTTAAAGTTAAAGATAGTTATATACTAAATAATCCGATAGATTTGTATGCTAGTAAAACAATGAAACTTGATTACTTGGAAGATAGATTGATTACCAACTATAAAAATTTATTAGATAGAAAGAAATCTAAACTAAATTTAGTATTAACTAGAAGATGTCTTACTAATCCTGAAGTAATTCTTGATAAGAAGAAACATAATTATCTTTTATTAATTAATAAATTAGATGCTCTTAGTCCTTTAAAAACCTTAGATAGAGGTTACAGTATTATTAAACATAATCATAAAGCTATTGCAAGTGTTAAAGATTTAAAGAGTAACGATAAAATAGAAATAGAACTAAAAGATGGCAGTATTAATGCTACCGTTGTATAAAAGAGGTGTGTGTATGGAAAAGAAAGAAAAAAAGTTTGAAGAAAAAATGGGCGAATTAGAAAGTCTTGTTAAATCTTTAGAAAACGGGGAAGTTGAACTTGATCAGGCGATAAAAACCTTTACCGAAGCAATGAAATTAGCTAAAGATTGCGATAAAGATTTAAAAGATGCTGAAAAAGCCTTAACGGAAATAGTTGGTGAAGATGGTACTATCAAAGAATTTGCAGGAGAAGTAAATGAATAGTTTAGTAATACATGGAATATATCGTCATTTTAAAGGGGATTATTATCTTGTAGAAGATATAGCTTTTGACTCAGAAACTCATAAAGAGATGGTAGTATATCGTAAATTATATGATGATTGTTCTTTATGGGTAAGACCTGTAGAAATGTTTTTAAGTGAAGTTGATTACAATAAATATCCTAATGTAGAGCAAAAGTATCGTTTCGAACTAGTAGATGTTAAAAGTGTTAAAGATAAATTTAAAGCATAATAAAAAATACTCGTATAAGGGTATTTTTATTTCTGATAGAATGTCTTCATATATAAAACATTTTTAAAGTTTGTTTTTATATTTGATAATATATGTTAATATGGTAAAATCAAATTAAGAGTTAACAAAAAAACTGACTAAGCAGTTTCTCATCACATAATGAGTATTTAGGTAAACCTTTATTTTAACTCTTCTATGTCATCTTAAATAGTATTAAAACAATAGAATTGAGAGCTGAGGAAAGCCATACGTTTTAGTTCTATGTAAAAGTAAAAAGATGCTAACTACTAGCACCTTTTTTGTCTCCTTCTTCAAGCATTGTCGTTATAAAAATACCATATCCTTTCTTTGTATCACTTACAATAACATGAGTTACTGCACCGATAATTTTGTTATTCTGGATAATAGGTGAACCACTCATTCCCTGAATGACACCACCAGTTTCTTCAAGAAGCTTAGAATCGGTTATTTCAAATAAAATGTTTTTAGTATCACTGTTTTTATTAACTTCTAGAATATTTATTTCATAAGTGTTAATATCACTACCATTTAAAACTGTTCTAATAGTAGCCTTACCTTTAACTACTTCATTTTTACTAGCTACTTTTAAAGTATCATTGCTAGGAAAAGTATCTTGATATTTACCAAAAATACCAGATTTTTCATTAGTAGTTACTTTACCATAAATAGTGCTTTTATCATAAATAGCATTTTTCTCTCCGGGAGATCCATTGCTACTTCTAGTAGTACTAGTTACATCAGCTTTAAATATCTTGCCATCTTTAATTTCAAACTTTTCACCCGTTGTTTTTTCTAAGATTTCATGTCCTAATGCTCCGAAAATCTTGGTTTCTGGGTCAATATAAGTAAGTGTTCCAATACCGGTTATTTCATCTTTTACATAAAGTCCTGTCTTACAAATACTATCACTCTCACAGACAAGATCTAAAGGTAGAGTAGAAGTCTTACTGTTACGTTCAATAGTTACATCTAACTTTTTGTTCGTTGCTTCTTTATTAACGATATTCACCATTTCTTCAATAGTAGTTATATTTTGATCATTAATTGAAACGATTTTATCACCCACTAAAAAACCAGCATCTTTTCCAATATATTCATCTTGTACCTTGTAAAAACCAACAACTAATACACCTTTAGAATTTACTTCAATACCGACGGTTTCTCCGCCTGGGATAATATAATTAGAATAAGCTAAAGCATTTAAGGGGATAATAAATATAGATAAAAGAAGGAGAAAATATTGTAGCTTACATTTTTTATTTTTAAAAAAATTCATGATAATCATCTCCTTTTAGTAGGCTACATTATTATTATGACTAAAATTTAGAAAAAAATAGAGTAAATATCTACCAGTTGCTTCTTTGATATGATATAATATAGTACTTGTAAAGGATTTGATAAAATGAAGGTTTGGAAACGTGTTAGATTTTTAAAAAAAGACAAAAAAATTGACATGATTACTAAAAGTTATGTCAATTATATATATGAAAATAGTCCAATAAATGAAATATTTGATAGATATAAAGTATCACCCAGTGAAAGAGTTAGATTAAATCAGTATATTTCCGATAGAATAGCAGGACTAGTTGTTTTATCTCTTGCTAATGATAAAGAAAGATTAAACGATATTGTTATAAAATATTATAATAATCAATTACTAGTTGGTGAAATAGTACCAGAAATTGAAGGGTTTATTGATATTAAATAACATAATAAATAATAACACTTAAAAAGCTAGCAATTACAGCTACTACTAAAATAACAGACATAATTTTCATAAACTTATTCATCTTGTTCACCTCTAGAATTATTATATAAAAAAAGTCACTTTTTGTAAAAGAAAAATTAACAAGTTACTAAATATTTAGAATAAGCTTTACTAAGGGTGATATTAATGAATGAAGCAAGTAAAAAAGTAAAAAATAAGCTTTATGAACAGAAAAAAATCTACTTATCGATTATTATAACTATTGCATTAGGAATTATTTCAGGAATTATTTATAACTTAATTTTATCAAAAAGTAATCATACTTTAATAACCAATCAATTGAATAGTTTCTTTGATGCTATTAAGAAAAATGATATAAATTATATACCAATGTTATTTAATAGCTTGATAGGAAATTTATCCTTAGTTATACTCATTTGGCTTTTAGGTATTTCTATTATTGGTCTACCACTCATTTATATATTATGCTTTGGAAAAGGATTTTTATTAAGCTTTTCTATAATATCTATTCTTACCACTTATAAATTTAAAGGTATTATATTAGCAGTTTGTTATTTAATACCAGGACCAATTATACTTTTATTATATTTAATCTTTCTAGGATTCTCTTCAGCTTTCTTTTCTAAAAAATTATTTAGCTATTTATTTTTAAAACAAGATATATCACTAAGATACTCAATGAAAAGATATTTACAGGTATTATTAGTTAGTATTGTAGTAGCAGCAAGTTGTAGCTTGTTTGATACATTCTTTATGCCGAATTTTTTGAAATTATTTTTGTTATAAAGCAGTAGTGTTTTATACTTATTTAAGTGTATTGTATTCTAAAACTAGGAATTTATTAGAGGTATTGAAAATGAATTCAGTAAATATTGTTTATCGCTACATTAATTGCTATATAAATAGTGAAGAATTATTAGCTTTCTTAAAAGAAATGAATAAGTCCTCATCTTCTAAAGAAGAAATAGCAGAGATTAATGAGCTATTAGAGAAAGTAGAAACTATAATAAAAAATGTTGCCATAGAGATAGATGAAGTAGAAAGAAAAAAGAATTTCTTCTATTAATCGTACTTTAGAAACTTATGAAGAGATATTAAATTATAAGAATAACAGCCAGAAGGCATTAGAGTTTATTCAAAAAAGCTATGATAACTTGATTGAAGAAAAATCAAGAGTAAGGGATAGTGAGTGGGTCTCGTTATATTGAGTTAGCTAATTCTCTAACTAAAAACAAAGTATACATTAATTATTGTCAAAAAATGGTCCTTTCAGAGTTACTAGACTTTATTACTCAATATATTTCTGCACCTATGCCTGCTAAAATAAATCAAGATTTATTTGATGATATGGTGGAAGTCGGAATAAAAGAAGATAAAAGAGAAGCACTTTGGAGATTAGCATTTAATTATGTTGATAAAGAGAAAGACTTTACACGTATTGAGGATTATTTTCTTGAGAAAAGAGATGTTTATTATCTGACAGAACTTATGTATGTTGAAGAAGAGAATCATGACATAGAAAAAATAGTTAAAAAGATAAAGTTTACAAACGATGAAAAGTTTATAAATGACTGTTTTAAAAGACTAGAAGCATTAGACATTACTTCTGACAATAATTAAAAAAGCAAAGAAAAATTGTATAGCACTCATGTCTAGAATTCGTGCTTATTGACAATTAGATAATAAAGTGATAAAATTAAGCTACTTTTGAAAGGGAGATTTATCAATATGAGAAGCAATAAATTAACGACCACAACTATTTACAAAAATTTAAATCAATGAGTTAATTGGTTGCTTTAATATACTTAAATATAAGAAATATAAGTCTATTACAATCAAGTAGTAGACTTTTTTAAAAACTATAATACAGGACACGATTGTTAGATTTTATTTTAAAGAGAGTTATCGGTTGCTGAGAGATAATAAATAAAACTAATAATTACTACCTGTTAAGTTGTACTGGAAACAGGCTGCCCGATATATATCGGTTATCAAAAAGAGTAGAAAAGGATGGTACCGTGCTTTCTTTAGCACTCCTTATGGTAGCATCCTTTTTGTTTTAAGGAGATGATTAAAATGACGGATACGGAAAGTGATACGATTAACTCCCTATCAAAAGTAGAAAAATAGGAAAGAAGGAATAATATATGTTAAATGAAAAAGCAGTTCTATTATTAGAACAAATTATAAAAAATAATTATAAAGAAGTAGAGTATTCTAAAACTTTTGCTGATGAAAACGAGTTTTTCTATGAGTTTAAAATTAATGAAAAGATTAGTGAAAATGATTTTTCAGTATTAGAAAAGAAAATAAATGAACTTGATAATGAATGTTATGTAAAATTATTAAAAATCAGTGGTGTTTACTACAATGGAAATAAAGAAAATGAAATGATAAATCGTATCACTGGTAAAGCGTTTACTAATGTTGATGAACTTAATAAATATCTAGCTTTTCTAGAAGAAGCTAAAGAAAGAGACCATCGAAAAATAGGACAAGAACTTGATTTGTTTTGTTTCTCTGACTATGTTGGTGCTGGTCTTCCTTTATATACTCCTAGAGGTACTATTGTTAAAGATGAATTGCAAAAAGAAATAGAAAGAATCTGTAGAAACTATGGCTTTCAAAAGGTAAGTTGTCCAGCTCTTGCTGATATTTCTTTATTTGAAACTTCAGGTCATGCCAAAAAATTTAATGATGAATTATTTAGAGTAACTTCGCCAAAAAATCACAGTTTTGTTCTTAAACCAGTTCAATGTCCACATCATACACAATTATTTGCATCAAAACTTAGAAGTTATAAAGACTTACCAATAAGATATATGGAAAGCGATAAGCAATATCGTGCAGAACTTCCAGGAGCTGTTGGAAATAGTTTATCAAGAGTATATGCAATAACAGTGGAAGATGGTCATTCTTTTTGTAGAATTGATCAAGTAAAACAAGAAGTTATTAATATGTGTAATTTGATAAAAGATTTCTATTCTAGAATGGGACTATGGAATGACGTTTGGGTCTCTTTATCGGTAAGAGACTATGAACATTTGGATAAGTATATCGGTGAAGAAAGTGACTGGAATATTTGTGAACAAATGCTTCAAGAAGTATCAGACGAGCTACATTTAAATGCTAAGAAATGTGAAGGTGAAGCTGCATTATATGGTCCTAAACTAGACTTTATGTTTAAAGATGCTCTTGGAAGAGACATTCAAATACCTACTGTACAGCTCGACTTTGCAATGCCAAAACGATTTGATTTAAATTATATTGATGAAAATGGAAATAAACAGCATCCAGTAATGGTACATAGAGCAATATTGGGCTCTTATGAGAGATTCTTAGTCTTGTTGTTAGAACAATTCAAGGGTGTCTTACCCATTTGGCTATCACCGGTACAGGTTGATATAGTACCAGTAAATATTAAATATCATGATGAATATTGTAAAAAGATACTTGAATTATTATTAGAAAACGACATAAGAGCTTCGTATGATGATTCAAAAGAAACTATAGGTAAAAAAATTAGACAAAGTAATATTATGAAAAATCCGATAACTTTAATCATAGGTGATAAAGAAAGAGACACTGAATCAATAAACTTTAGAAGATATAACAGTGAAAAATTAGAAAGTATGTCATTAGCAGAATTTTTAGATTTTATTAAGCAAGAAATAAAAAAGAGATAATATTATGATTATCGTTTTCGAGGAGTGTACAAAACTCCTTTTTTTTGCTATAATTAAGCAAGAAATGAGTGATGTATATGAGTAAGAAAGTAGTTGTTGGTCTAAGCGGAGGAGTAGATTCGTCTGTTGCTGCTATCCTTTTAAAAGAACAAGGATATGAAGTCATTGGTCTTTTTATGCGTAACTGGGATAGTACCATTAATAACGATTTTTTAGGTAATCCTAACCTAAATGAATCAATTTGTCCGCAAGAACAAGATTATAATGATGCTAAAAAAGTAGCAGATAAAATTGGGATACCATTACATAGAATAGATTTTATTAAAGAATATTGGGATGATGTCTTTACTTATTTCTTAGATGAATTAAAAAAAGGTAGAACACCTAACCCTGATATAATGTGTAATAAATATATTAAGTTTTCCGCCTTTGTAAAAGAAGCTAAAAGATTAGGAGCTGATTATATAGCGACAGGACACTATGCTAAGATGGAAAATGGCCGTCTTATGCGTAGTAAGGAAAAGAATAAAGACCAAACTTATTTCTTATCACAACTTAATAAAGAGCAACTAGAAAATGTTATTTTCCCTTTAGGTGATATTGAAAATAAAAGTGAAGTAAGAGAAATAGCTAAGAAATATGGTTTAATTACTGCTAGTAAAAAAGATTCGACAGGTATTTGTTTTATTGGAGAAAGAAACTTCAAAAACTTTTTAAAAAACTACTTACCAAGTAAAGAAGGCAATATGGTTAATATTGATACTAACAAAGTAGTTGGTAAGCACCAAGGCTTAATGTATTATACAATTGGTCAAAGAAAAGGATTAGATATCGGAGGAACAAAAGAGAAACTATTCGTAGTTGGTAAAAATCTCGAGAAAAATATTTTATATGTTGCTGAAGGTGAAGATAATAAATATCTATATTCTAATGGTGCTATAATCGAAGATGTTAACTTTAACTGTGAGGAAAGGCCAACTAATTGTACTGCTAAGTTCCGTTACCGAGCAGAAGATGTTCCAATTAATTTGACTTATAACGATGATGGAACTATCTATGTTACTTATGATAATGTTAAAGCAGTTACTCCTGGACAAGCTTGCGTCTTTTATGATGGTGAATACTGTCTTGGTGGTGGAATAGTTAAGACAGTAATGAAAGATGAGGAAAAATTATGGTATTTATTATAGAATGGGTGAGAAGTTAGATGTATAAAAGCGAAGAAGAATTTTTAAAACATTACAATCCAGAAGCTTTTGATCAATTATCAATGACAGTTGATATTTTACTTATAAGTGTTTCGTCAGAAAAGCAAGAAAACTATCGCAAAACTAATAAAAAAATGATGAGTATTTTATTAGTTAAAAGAGATGATTATCCTTATAAAGATAAATGGTGCTTACCCGGTGGATTTTTAAATCCAAAGACCGAGACTTTAGAAGAATGTGCTAAAAGAGTTTTAAAAAGAGAAACAAATCTTAAAGAAATATACTTAGAACAGTTATATACATTTGATGATATTAATAGAGATCCTAGAACAAGAGTAGTATCTACTTCTTATATAGCTTTAATAGATAAAAATAGATTGACCGATAAAATTAATACTAACGCTTCGTGGTTTGATATCGTATTATTTGAAGAAAATCAAAATAAGGTAGATATGGTTTTATCTAATGGAAGTGATATCATTAAGTTTTCTATTAAAAAGAAATTGTGTGAAAGAACAACCGATAGATATAAATTTGAAATATTAGAAAATAAAGACTTAGCATTCGATCACCCATTAGTGATTTTATCAGGATTAGAAAGAATTAAGAATAAGCTAAATTATACCGATATTGTCTTTAATATGATGCCTGAATACTTTACATTAGGAGAATTACAACAGGTATATGAAGTAATATTAAATAAGAAATTATTAGACCCAGCTTTTCGTAGAATTATTAAAGATAAAGTTATTAAAACTGATAAAATGAAAACTGGAGAAGGACATAGACCATCTTTCTTATTCAAATATAAAAATAATAATTAAAAAGAGGTTTTAAATTTGTTACTTACTAGCAACTAGGATAGCTAGATTAGATAAAATTATAAATGATAGTAATAACTAATAAGAGTGTTATGAACTAAGTTTCAGACACTTTTTTGTTTGGCATAGTCATCTGTTAATTTACATAAATTATTTTCTTTTTAAAAAAATGTTAAAAAGAGGTTGACAGTTTCATATGATATTAATACAATATTAATAACAAGTGAAAAGACTTGTAAAAATTTTTAACTATAGTTATTAACAAATTATTAATAAGAGGAGAAAAACTATGAATAAAATAGACAACTTAAAACTATATAAAGATTGCTTAATTATTGTAGATATGCTTAATGGTTTTGTAAGAGAAGGAGTATTACACGATGAAGAAATTAGTAAAATAATACCTAAACAAATAAAACTAATAAAAGAGGCGAAAGAAACAAAACAACTGATTATCTTTATCAAAGATAATCATACTAAAGAATCAACGGAATTTGCAAGATTTGGAAATACAACCCACTGTCTTAAAGGAACGAGTGAAAGTGAAGTAGTAGATGAATTAAAAATCTATGAACAAGAAAAAGATACCATTAGTATTGAAAAGAATTCAACTAGTTTTATGGAAGCGCCTGGCTTTCGAAAACTACTAGAAAGACAAACTGAACTAGAAAACTTCAACGTAATAGGTTGTTGTACGGATATTTGTATTACTAATGGTGTGTTAGGACTCGCTAATTATCTTGATGAAAATAATCGAAGACATAACATAAATGTCTACTTAGATGCTATCGCAACTTACGATGAGGAAAATCGTAGAGATTACGTAAATGCTAGTAAAATCTTATTAAAACAACAAGGTGTTAACTTAATTAACACTAAAAGAAAGGAAAAATAATATGGAAAATAAAACATTAATGACTGATTTTTATGAATTAACAATGGGTCAAACTTATTTTGATGAAGGGAAAGAAGACGAAGAAGTATATTTTGATATCTTCTTTAGAAAGAATCCCTTTGCTGGTGGTTATACAATCAGTGGAGGTTTAGCTGAAACGATTGATTATATTAGAAACTTTAAATTTGGAAAAGAAGAAATTAACTATCTAAGAAGTTTAAAGCAATTCAGTGAAGAGTTTTTAAACTATTTAGAAAATCTAAGTTTCAAAGGAGATATCTATGCTGTACCAGATGGAACTATTGTTTTTCCAAATGAAACAGTATTAACAGTAAAAGCACCTATCATTACTGCACAGCTATTAGAAACTGCTTTGTTAGCTAATTTCAATCACGCAGCACTTGTTACAACAGCAGCCAAAAGAATTACTAATGAAGCAGGAAATGTACCCGTTATGGAGTTTGGTGCTAGACGAGCTAGAGGAATAGATTCAGCCATCGAAGCTAGTAAATATGCCTATATTGGTGGATGTTGTGGGACATCAAACACTTTAGCAGGTATGAAATATCAAATACCTGTTCTTGGAACAATGGCTCATTCACTAGTAACAGAAAGTAGCGATGAATATGAATCCTTCTTAAAATACGCCAAGAGTAATAAAGACAACTGTGTATTCTTAGTAGATACATATGACACTTTAAAAAGTGGTATACCAAATGCTATTAAAGTAGCAGATGATTATCTAAAACCAAACGGTTTAGACTTTAAAGGTATCAGAATAGATAGTGGTGACTTAGCATATTTGTCAAAAGAAGCGAGAAAGTTATTAGATGAAGCCGGTTATACTAATACTGGTATTTGCCTATCAAATGGTTTAAATGAATTTACTATTAGAGATTTAAAACTTCAAGGAGCAATCATTAATTCTTTAGGAGTAGGTGATAATATAGCTGCTGCTAAAGAACGTGTTGGTGGTGTTTACAAACTAGTCGCAACTATTAAAGATAATAGAGAAATACCTAAGATAAAAGTTAGTAACGATAGTGCTAAAACTATCAATCCTGGTCATAAAAAAGTATATCGTTTTTATGATAAGAAAAGTGGTTATGCTTTAGGTGATGTTTTAACATTAAGTGATGAAAAAATATCTGAAGATAAATATACTCTAGTTCATCCAGTAGAAACTTGGAAGCAAAAGGAACTAAGTAATTATCAAGTAAGAGATTTATTAGTACCAATCTTTAAAGATGGTGAATTAGTTTATCAAACACCTAATATAGAAGAAACTAAAGATTATTGTAACAAAGAATTTAATACTTTATATGAAGAAATTAAAAGAATAGATAAACCACACGAATATTATGTTGATTTATCAGATAAACTAAGAACACTAAAACAAGAATTAATTAATACACATAGAATGCAAATAACAGAAAAAGAAAAAGTAAAGGTTAAAAGATGAGAAGAGAAAAACTAGAAGAATTAAAAGATTATATTTCCGAATTAAAAACAATTAAAAAGGAAAAACTAAAGGAAGAATATATTTATCAAGATAACATACCTGTAGGAAGAAAAGGTTTCTTAAATATCGAAAAATACAAATGTTATTTAAATAATGGACAAGAGATGACTAGAGAAAAAATCAGAAAAGGTGGAACTGATAAAAGTGCTTGTATCATAATGCCACTTACTCGTGATAATAAAACTATTTTAGTAATTCAACCGAGACTATCTACTATCGAAGGAGTAAGTGTTGAACTTCCGGCTGGTTATGTGGAAGAAGGCGAATATAAAGAAGCAGCTGCTTTAAGAGAATTAGCTGAAGAAACTGGTTATATCAGCAATAATCTTATCTACTTAGACAAATTTTATCAAGACCAAGCTTGTGGAGTTTCTGCTTATAATTATGCTTTTCTTGCTAAGAATTGTGTCAAAGTCCAAGAGCAAAATTTAGATAGAGATGAATTTATTAAGTATTTTGAATGTGATGTAGCAGATGCTTACGAATTAATCGATTTAGGTTACATCACAGATATTCAATCAAAATACACTATGGAAAAAGCAAAACAATATATAAAAATAATTAAATAGAGGTGAAATATATGCGAGATTATGGCTACGTTAGAGTAGGAGCAATAGTAAATAAATTAGCACTAGCTAATCCATTGGAAAATGCCAAAGAGTTAATAAAAAACATTAAAGAAGCTTATCAGAAAGATATAGCTATCGTTGTAACACCAGAGTTAGCCCTAACTGGATATACGTGTGCTGATTTATTTTTACAAGATAAGTTAATTAAAGATGCCCTAGAAGGTCTTAAAGAAATTTTAAAAGCCACCAAAACACTTGATATAATAGCTATCATTGGTATGCCATTAGCTACTAATAACGCTCTTTATAATACCGCTGTAGTTGTTAATAAAGGGAAAATACTAGGAATAGTACCGAAGAGTTATATACCAAATTATAACGAATTTTATGAAGATAGATGGTTTAGTTCTAGTCTTAATTTAAAAGAAAACTATCTAGAACTTTTAGGACAGTTAGTACCATTCGGAACAGATTTATTGTTTCAAGATGAAAATACTAAAGAGATAACTTTTGCTATCGAAATATGTGAAGATTTATGGTCAGTTGTTCCACCTAGCAGTAACTATGCTGTAAATGGTGCTACTATTATCTTTAATTTATCAAGTAGTAATGAACTAATTGGGAAAGATAGTTACCGCCAAAAATTAATTGCTAGTCAATCTGCTCGAACAGTTACTAGTTATATTTACACTTCAAGTGGCATAATGGAATCATCTTCCGATTTAATCTTTGGTGGAGCTAGTTATATCTATGAAAATGGCAAATTATTGAAGAAAAATGAACGTTTTCAATTAGAAAGTAATATTATCAGTTCTGATATAGACGTTTTTCTTCTTACTAATGAACGTCGCCGTAATAGAAGTTTCATGCGAAAAGTTGATGGTAAAGAATATCGTATAGTAAAGATTAAAACTAATTGTAACGCTAAAACCATTGATAGAATTTATGCAAAATATCCATTTGTTCCAAATAATAATCTAGAAATGGATGAACGTTGTTTAGAAATAATTAACATTCAAAGTAGTGCTTTAGCAAGACGTTTAATTCAACTTAACAATCCTAAATGCATTATTGGAATGAGTGGTGGTCTTGATTCTACACTAGCTTTCCTAGTAATTATTGAAGCTTTTAAAAAACTTGGACGTAACAATAAAGATATTATCGGTATAACCATGCCAGGATTTGGTACTACTAATAGAACTTATCAAAATGCTTTAGACTTAGTTAAAAGTTACAATGCCACTTTAAAAGAAATAAGTATTAAAGAAGCTTGTCTTCTTCATATGAAAGACATTACTTTAGATGAAAATGATAGAAGTATAACTTATGAAAATTTACAAGCAAGAGAAAGAACCCAAATATTAATGGATGTTGCTAATAAAGAAAAAGGAATTGTTATTGGTACAGGTGATTTATCAGAACTAGCTCTTGGTTGGTGTACTTATAACGGAGATCATATGAGTATGTATGCCGTAAATATCGGTGTGCCAAAGACATTAATCCGTCACTTAGTAAATTGGTATATGGAAAAGGAAGATGAAAAGAAAAAACTAATATTAACTGATATCTTAGAAACTCCTATCTCTCCTGAATTATTACCACCAGATAAAGATGGTAATATTGCTCAAAAGACAGAAAATTCTATTGGTAGCTATATATTACATGACTTCTTCTTATATCACTTCTTACGATATGGAACTGCTCCTAAAAAGTTGTATTACTTAGCTAAACTAACCTTTCCTGAATATAATAAAGAAGAAATCATTAAATGTTTAAAAATATTTATCAACAGATTTTTCACCCAACAATTTAAAAGAAATTGTTTACCAGACGGTGTCAAAGTAGGAAGCATTAGTCTATCACCAAGAGGCGATTTAAGACTACCTAGTGACCTTAATTATCAAAGCTATCTAGATGAAATAGAAAAAATAGAAAGCAGTGAGAAATATGAATAACTTAAAAATAATAGCTCTTAAAAGCATAAATGAAATGGGAGAAAAAGTTAATTATGAACTAAAAAAATTAAATAAGAGTGATACTAATTATCTTTTACCAATCAAAGAAGATAGATTTTCTAATGGTGAAGGGAAAGTAAAGATTAGTGATACTATTAGAGATAAGGATATTTATCTCTTAGCTGATGTTGGTAATTATGGCGTAACTTATAAAATGCATGGGTTTACTAACCATATGGGCCCTGATGAGCATTTTCAAGATATTAAAAGAACTATCTCTGCTCTTGCTGGCGGTCCAGAAAAAATCAATCTTATAATGCCACTTCTATATCAAGCAAGACAACATAAAAGAAAAGGG
>UMBX01012993.1_pt1 | contig 39604 bp, 40 predicted proteins | sample 1964081 | NCBI WGS metagenome assembly UMBX01 (sample SAMEA4835952, study PRJEB28245) | human gut metagenome | biome: gut microbiome; material: fecal sample | place: Denmark | collected 2008
TCTATGTTCATAAGACACAGAGAGCTGACCGTTTCATCGGAGCTCCATTTGAGATTTTATCGGAAAAAGCTGTTAAGCATTATGAAAAAATGAAGGACAATGGAGAGAATGTGTATATTGATACACTGACCTATGAGCAGTTTATGCTGCTTGGGGATAAGGAATTAAGCAGGAGATTTTCAATGCAGGATGAGGCAGAGCAGAAGGCGAAAATCGACAGGGAGCAGGCAAATGAGCTTGAGTATGCTGATGAGTCGCAGAAGGCAGAGAACTTCGACAGCACCAGTGGAGGAGAAAAGCCTGTAAGAAATCCTGAGAGGGAAAAGCCGAAGTGGGAGGATACAATCACAAACCGAATGATGCACTGGTCATATACAGCGGAGCAGAAGGAGGAAGTGAAGAAAGCACTTGCGGCAGGTGTTCCAAAAGCAACGATACTTACTTATTTTTATCCGGAAGTGACGGTGGAGAAGATGAAATTATATTGCAAGAAAAAATGAATGTATTGTAGAAATATATAAAATATAATATATTATGTCTGTGTGAACTAAAAAAATTTGTAAATGGGTTGAAAAAGGAAATTATATGATAGTCTTTGCTGTATGGACAGTAGTAGCAAATATTTTTGTTATTATTTGATTGGTTTATTGAAAATCTAGAGGAGTTCGAGGAATGGGAAATCACTTCAGATTCTAGAGAATAATGTAAAATAATTTAATCATGCGGAGAGGATATCATACTAGACTCTTAAGGTATAACTTGGATTTTTTGTATTACTGCATGTTTTTAGAGCAAAATATTACAATGTTTTTCATTACTATTTTAGAAACACTATTTAAGTGATTTTATTTTGTGAGGTTTATTTTAAAATTAAAAATTATTATGAATAAATATTATTAGAATCGAAAAATATGTATATTTTTGTAAATAAACTGTTTATTCTTGTTGTACAAGTGTATAATTAATTAAATAAATATATGATAGGGGAAAGTTATGAGAATTACAATTTGTCATTTAAGCGATATACATTTTGCAACTTGTGAAAATACTATATTGGAAAAACAAAAAAAATTATGTGATGCTATCTTACAAGATGCATTGAAAAAAGATGTTATAATATTTATTGTGTCTGGTGATATTGCTCAATCGGGACAGGAGCATGAATATGAGATAGCATACAATTTTTTTACAGAAATTCAGGAGTACTTAGAAAAGAAAAAAGAATTAAAGGTTTTATTCTTTTTTGCACCAGGCAATCATGATTGTGATTTTACAAATGAACAGAATAATAAAGATGATGATTTGCGAAGGGAAAAGGTTATAAATGAACGTGATAAAATTACAGAAGATGAATGGACATATTTTATAGATGGATTATGCCAGAAGCAAAAAGAATATTGTGATTTTGTAAATCTTTTTGAATATGATAATATTGAAGGAATACAAGTAAAATTGCTTTATCATTCTAAATTATTAACGCAATTTAAAGTTGTAGTGGAGAAAATAGCTTTAAGAATAAATTTATTAAATTCAGCTTGGCTAACTGTAAAAAAAGAAAAGCCTGGATATTTATTCTTTCCAAGTAAGGAATATCATAAAATTACAAAGGACAATTTTATTGAAATCACAGTATATCATCATCCAAGTAACTGGATGCATCCAAACGATAGAAATGAATTTAATAGATGGGTTATGAACAAATCTGATTTAGTATATGTAGGACATGAGCATTTTGGCAGAAATGAATCTGTTGAAACTAGAGATACCGTTTATCATGCACAATATGGTGAAGTCTTACAAGATAGAGAAAATGATAAAAAAAGTGGGTTTATTATTAGCTATATTGAAGATAATGATAATGTTACTAATGTATTTAGCTGGGATGATAACAAAAAAATGTATACAATATCATATTCCATGGCAAAAAAATTAGATACAAAAGATAATAAGTATTTATATTTTCAGAAAGATTTCCAAAAGTATTTGGAAACAGCAGACATTAGGATTTCTCATCCACGTAAGGCGAAAGTAACGATGCGAGACTTGTATGTATATCCTGATATAGAAGAATATAAGAACACAAATAGTAATTATAACATAAATGAAGAATATGTTATGGTTCGAGGAGATGAGTTGCTAGATTATATTTTAAAAACAAAAAGGATTGCTTTTTCAGGAGGGGCAAAATCTGGGAAAACAGCATTAGCTAAAAATATAGCATATGACCTTATAGAAAAAGGTAAGTATAGCATAATTATGGATTGTACGAAATTTGGAGTAATTTCAGATAAAAACTTGAAAAAAAATGAAGAAATTTGTATTTCACGTGCATATGGAAAGGAATATATAGTTACATATAGGCAATTGGATTTATCTAATAAAATGCTTATATTGGACAATTTTGAAAAAGTACGAGATAGAAAATCAAAACAGCAGGTTTTGGAGTATTTTGATAATTTTTACGATTATATTTTAACATTTTCTAATACTACGTTTGAATTAGAACTTTTAGATGAATCATTGAATCATGAAAAAAATGAGTATACCCACTGTTCAATAAGTGAGTTAGGATATCGCAGAAGAAATCAACTTATAACAAAATGGTATTATTTATCAGAAGGAGGGGATATTATAGTCGATGATTTAGTTAAAGAAAAGATATCAGAGGCAATGGTGACTATTGATGTATTAAAAGGAAATGGCTATATGCCATGCATACCACCTCATATTTTAATTATTCTTCAACAGCTTGAATATTCAATAGACGTTAGTAATCAAGAGAGAAGCAATTATGGATATTTATATGAATTTTTGATTACAAAATCAATTTTAGATATGAATCAAAATTGTGAATATGTTCATAAAGATATTGCATTTGGAATCTTAACAAATATTGCTAGTCATATGTTGTGCGAGGGAACAAATGTAATATCATTAGATAAATATAAAAATATTGTATATCAATATAATAAAGAATATCAGACAGATGCAAATGCAGAACAATATCTTTACGAATATGGAAGAGTAGAACTCCTAAATGAAAAAGAAAATCAAGTGTTTTTTGGCTATCCCTATATTCATTATTATTTTGCTGCAAAATATTTGTCAAATAATATTAGTAAAGAATGGGCGAGAGAAAAAATAAAAACAATGTCAAGTCAACTGTATGAAGAGGAATGTGGTGATATAATGATTTTTTTATGTCATATTTCAAAAGATGATTTTATAATTAATACAGTACTCAAAAATGCAAAAGGAATCTTATCTGACAAAAATGTTTTTGATTTTGGAGAACATAAATCAATTTGCCTATCTTTTGATGAATATTTAAAATCTGATTTTATTCCAGAGGAGGATATAGACAAGAGAGAAGACGAATTGTTGGAGATGAGAGATAGACAAGAAAGAGAAAATAGAAAACAGAAAAAGATTGAAGTAATTGAAGAGGACAGAGAATATGTATATTATTTAGATAATGCATTTAAAACAATAGAAGTAATGGGGCAGATTTTAAAAAATTATCCGGGAACCATTAAGGGGAATGAAAAAAATGATTTGTTAGAAACAATTTATGCAGTAGGAATGAGAACATTGTCATATATAAGTGATATTCTTTATGGGGGAATAGAACGAATATTTGAAAATATTTCAAAAAGATTACAGCCAACACCATCACAAATAGAAATGAGCAAAATAAAAGAACTTAGTCAAAAACTTAATTCTTCTATGGATAATTTGTTTGGACTTTTATCATATGCTATGTTAAGAAACTTAGCAAATTCTATTGCTAATAAAGCCTTGATGCCAGTTATAGAGCAGTCATCTCTAAATGACAAAGTAGGGTATAACTTAGTTAAAGATTCATTGCAATTAAATGAGTTTGGTATAATTGCAGTTGAACTGATATTAAAAGAATATGATGATTATAATGATAAAGGTAATATTTTTGCTGCCAAACTACTTAGATTACTTGTACTTGATCATTTTTATGTTTATGGTTCTAAAGATTATAAAAGTCGTCAAAAAATATGGGAAAAAATGCAATTTGGAGAAAAAGACAAAATGCTTACATTGCAAAATGACAAAAATAAACAGAATAACTAATAACAGGTACAATATATAAGAAGGTAGATAAAATATATCGCAAATATTGTCTGGAATACACAGAATAAAATTTGAATAAAATCGTTGTGTAATGGATGATAAATTCATAATATAGCGATTTTATTCCAGTTTACAGATTCTTGATTTACATTCTACTTTATATAATTTGCAGCAGACATGGTGAGTAGATTTAATGTATTTTCAGTGGTTGTTCATATATGTAAGAGATACCATCTAAATATGGTTTGACATATTTGATTGGTTTATCAAATGTTATAGCATTGTGAATCTGAAGAAACTTTGGTCAATTAAAAAATATAAGAATATTCAAATCGGTTAACTTGATAAATTTTATTTTATATTATAAAACTTTTTACTTATGAAAGTTTATATGCGATAAACTTGGTATTTTCAAGGACTTGAAAGACATTTCATAATAAAATATAACAAATATTAAATCACTAGGATTAGATAAAGTCACATTTAGAATTTACCTAATAATAACAATTTTATATTTATTTTATATAGCACTTTATCCATAATAGGGTTAAGGTGCTTTTTTCATATTTTGAAAGGAGGTGTTTGAAGCATATCGTATCGGGGAAAGCCCGATTAATTATTACAACAGGCGTAGCCTGATAATAATAAGGTAACAAATAATAAGGACAGATAGGAATGTATATGTTACATTCGAAAATCAGCCAGATAGGAATGTGTGCATTCCTTTCTGGCTTTTTTCATATTTGTCATAAATTAATGAAAAGGAGACGTTTATGATGAGAATGAAACAAATTACTGTAACTAACAATTTAGTCAGCAATAATGTGGGAAATATAGCTGTTGAGTGGAAAGGAATGAAGAAAAGATTACTTCACTTTAAGAAAAAGTTTGTTCCGGCATTATCCGGAGCAGTTATGGGGGTAATGCTTATGAGCACCACCTGTTTTGCGGCAAGCGATACTTCAGCAGTACCACAGCCGCTTGAGAACTTAAAAACACTTGTGATTGCAGTTATTGGTGCAGTCGGTGTCATTATCCTTACAAAGAATGTAATGGAATTTGCACAGGCATACCAGCAGCAGGATTCCTCTACTATGAACTCTGCATTAAAGGGAGTTGTAGCAGGCGTTATTATGGCAGGTATTTCTACCGTTTTGACATTTCTCGGTTTTTAGAAGGGAGTGGATTGGATGGAGAAAAGATACAATATTATCTATGCCGATCCTCCGTGGAAATATGACAGGCAGAAAGGAGAAGGGGTTGCCGCAGACATATATCAGACACTCTCCCTAGCTGAAATAGAGAGTATTCCAGTAAATGAGATAGCGGCTGATGATGCGGTGCTGTTTTTATGGGTGACTTTTCCAAAGCTCAAGGAAGGCCTTTCAGTTATTGAAAGCTAGGGATTTAAGTATAAGACCTGTGCTTTTAACTGGATAAAACAAAATCCCAAGCCAGATTTGTTCTTTGTTGGACTTGGGTTCTGGACAAGGAGCTGTTCGGAGATCTGTCTGTTAGCGATCAAAGGGCATCCGCACAGGGTATCACCGAATGTAAGGCAGTTATGTATTGCACATCGTATGCAGCATAGTAAAAAGCCGGATGAGATAAGGGACAGGATAGTTGAACTTTGCGGAGATTTGCTACGAATAGAGCTTTTTGCAAGAGAAAAAAGCAAAGGCTGGGACTGTCTCGGAAATGAGATTGATGGTAGGGATATCAGAGAGGCAGTTGAATGTGACAGTTGTGTATGAAGGAAACATCGAAAGTCAGGAATGGCTCTACTACGAGCAGGATGGATTTGTTGTTATTCTTGGCAACTGGTTAAATGGCAGGATGTCAGGTGGACAGATAGAACAGCTTTGGTGTGAGCTTGTCATACCGGAAACTAATAATACAGATAATGAAAGCGAGGAATAGCGTATGAAGTATTCAATTAAGGTAAACGAAGTAAAAGCAAAAGAGGGCAGAAATATCAAAGGATTTGCAACAGTGGTATTCGGTGATTCATTTAAGATTACCAATATTGCAATCCTTGAGAATAAGGATAAGGGAGAACTTTTCGTATCAATGCCAAGATATCGTTCTAATGAGCGAGATGAAAGCAATGGCGTGATCTATAAGGATGTATGTAATCCTATCACAGCAGAGTTTCGAGAGGAGCTCTATACCAATATCCTTGATGCCTATGCAAGAATCAAGGAACCGGAGAAAGAGGAGACACAGAAGCAGGAGCGTACACAGGAAATGCCGGAGTTTTCCGTAACTGTGACACCCTATGAGAGGGAAGGCAGTAACATCAAGGGGCTTGCACGCATTCATTTTGAAAACAGTTTCATCGTGAATAACATTAATATCGTGCAGGGTAAAGAGAAAATCTTTGTATCAATGCCATCTTATAAGACAAAGCAGGTGGATGAGCAGAACAAGGCTGTATATCAGGATGTCTGCTATCCGGTTACAAAGGATTTCCGTGAAAAGCTTTTTGGCGAGATTCTTGATACTTATGAGAGGGAAAAGGCAAGGCAGCAGGAGCAGGCTCAGAATAAGAATCAGATGAAGGAATCTTCCAAAGACGGATTCCAGAGAGTGAATAATCAAGAATGTCCCCTTCGTTAAGGAAGAATAAATAACGAATGGCTGGGAGCAGAATACTCCCGGCAGATTGGAGGAAACTATGGAAATGGATATGACACAGAATACTAATTTGACACAGGATGAAATGATTGTGGAGCATATCGGTTTACTGAAAAAGAATGGTATGCAGGATAAAGCCAATGATTTGTTTGAGACATACGCTTATGTGGATATGCTTGAGCGTAAGCTGAATGAGATTGACCGCAGAGATAACCGAAGTCAGAAAACAGTAACAGGAGATGTATGATAAAACCTTTGCAGATACCATTAAGAAGTCCTTGTCGGATATGGTTACGAAGATGGAGAACCGTTGTAGTGAGATTAAGGCGACATTATTTGAGGTAAAAGAAGGAATGAAAGCAAAAGCTTCTGAAATCGTGCAGGCGGTGAAGTGGAAAGGTAAGGAAGTTTTGAATAAGGTATCAGAATTTGCCGGATTGAAGGAGAAGCTTATGTCTATCCGAGGAAAGCTCAGACAGGGCATTACTGATACGGACAGAACCATTGCAAAGATTGCTGCATTCGGTTCTGGGATGCGTGAGGCTGTTCATATGGCTGCTAATACCTTTAGAACCTTTGCGGATAAGTCTGTGGTTGATTATGCAGAGATGGAAAAGCGATTCTCAAAAACAGAGGCATTTAAGAAACCGTGGAAATGGCAGAAGAAAGTGTATCAGAGTATGGAGCTTCATCTGGATGCAGCTATTGATAATGTGCAGAAGCTGTCCATATGCATGATATGTTGCGGAAGTGGGATGACATCTATGAAAGAAATAAGGATTTGTTTGACCGGGCAAAGGAGGATGCACCTAAGCCATTAGGAGCACAGGCAGTAGAAGAGCAGGGATATAATTAAGCGACGGAAATCAAAGCGGTTAGTAAGGGACGAAGCCGATAGGAATGGGAGGGATATCACTTGATAGAGGGTGGTATCTCTCTTTTTTTTAAGGTATCTAAACTATTGTTTATGGATTTTTAAGTTAAAGAATATAGCTACAAATGGTACTACGATTGTTTCTATAAATTTTTGTTTAAAGGGAATTATAGGTGTGATAGATAGGAATTTCAGTTGGTTGGTTTTAGGCGATATATAATATAAAATATATTAAAAAAATATGATAATTGTTAAATTTTCTATAATGTAAACAAATGGTGATTTATGAAAAAAGACATTTATTAATGTATGAACAGGAGAAATCTGATGAATGAAATTAAAATTTTAGGCATAGCAAATCCTATATTACGAACTTGGGCATCTGAAAACCATTTATTCTCCATGATTTTATTAGAAGAAAATTCGTTAGAATGGGTGTACAACAATTATATGAATTTGATAGGATATGATTCACCTCAACATCGACAAAATTTATTGGCATTTATTCCAAAACATAATCCTTTAGATACGGAATCGCCTTTAAATGCGTGGAAAGCATGTCCTTTTTTAGAAACTAATCTAATTTCAGCTAATGATATAAAGGCAAGTGGTAAGAATATTTTGGAGTATGTTTTCGAGTTGATTGAAAATGGCTATTATATATATTTATATTTAGATCAGGAGTATTTACAGACTAGAGTAAAAGCCCGATATCATCAGACATTTATATATGGATATAATAAAGCCGAACAAAAATTGTATGTTGCGGATCACTATAAAAATATGAAGTATGCTCGTTCTGAAATAGGATTTAAGCAGTTTGTAGAGGCTTATAACGCAGTACAATTTAATTTAAATAATTCAGATATGCAAAAAAACTCGTTTGAAAAACATTTTTTAGTTAGAGCTAAAGTAAAGGCTAAGAAGTATGAGTTTAATATAACTTGGTTTAGAATGCAATTGGAAGATTATTTAAATGCACAATATAGTTTGGATTGTGCAATCCATTACTCGTTTCCAGATACTTCAAAAATATATATGGGAATCAGTTCGTACGATTTATTGTTGGATTATATTGATAAAATTCTTAATAAAAATAGAGAGGTAAATAAAGATTGGAGAATTTTTACATCCATATGTGACCATAAAAAAATAATGAAAATGAGAGCGATTTTTTTTCAAGAGAAAGGGATATGCGAGTTTGAACAAGATGAAATTGAAAAGTATGAAGAATTATGTTCCTCATCAGAAATAATGTTGAATTTGTTTTTGAAACATAAGGAAACTGAAAACTATGAGTATTTGTCAAGGATAAAAGTAATTGGAAAAAACATGAAGGCGTGCGAAAAACAATTGCTTAAAAAGCTGTTGGCGAAATTAAATTATTGATATGACATAGGAAAAATATTCAATATAAAAGAGGGTATTATGGCAAAAATAACATTAATGGCAATGTCGGATACAGATTTGGAAAATATTGAGATTGAAAGGTTACATACATATTTAACTTTACAAGGATATGAGTCGGAAAGAATATTGCTTAACTTAAATGATAATACAGATGTGCACTACACATTTCTTGATATGAATAGTCAGATATATAATATGACGATTTATTCAGAATCTTCTGTTTATCCAGAAAGTTTATTGAAGTTTGCTGAGTTAGCTAGAGTAATAAAGTCTAAAAAAAGAGATAGTATAATTGTGATGGGAGGAAAATTTGCGTCTGTATATTATAAAGAAATATTAGAAGATAAACGGTTTAATAACGTTGACTATATTGTTTTGGGTGATGAAGAATATACATTAGAATCACTTGCTGAATGTATGAAAGAAAAACGCGACATTTCACAATTTGTAAAGCAGTATAAACATATTGCTTCGAGGTCTAGTATAAAGGGCAAAGAAATTTTAAATATAAACATTAATGAAATGCCAATTCCGGAAAGGTCTTTTCCAAGCAAGAAAAATTATGAAAATTACTATGCGTTTGTTAGTGATAGTACCGGTTGTTGTATGAAGTGTGCGTTTTGTACACGTGGTCAATTTTATAATAAATGGTCAGGACGTTCAGCAGAAAGTATTTTCTATGAAATTAAGAAAATAATTCATGAATCTACGATAAAATGTTTTTGGTTTACTGGGGGGAGTTTTGAAGATCCAGGAGGAGAATTGGGAATTAAAAAAATCAAAGATTTTTGTGAATTAATCATTAATGAAAAACTTCAAGTTAGTATGCGCTGCTATTTGCGTAGTAATTTTGTATCTAAAGTTGATGATAATTTGCTTAGGTTAATGAAGAGCGCGGGATTTCATGTAGCGTTAGTTGGGATTGAAGCCGGAAATGATTTTGATTTGAAATTATATAATAAGGGAACAACTGTTGAGAATAACTGGATTACTTTAAGAAAATTGAAGGAAGCAGGAATTTATTCAGATCATTTTGGTTTTATAATGCTGAATCCATATTCAACACCTCAAAGAATTCGGGATAATTTTTTGTTTTTAGAAGCACATCAGCCGCATGATTTGGACAACTATGTTCATCATGTGTTTGCAGATCCAGGTACGATTATACGCAAAAAAATAGAAGAGGATGGATTGCTAATTCCAACTGCTGATTTTTTAGAGCAAGGTTTATCATATAAATTTGTTGACTCGTTTGCAGCAGATGTTTCACAGTTTTTACGTAAATATTTTTTGAAATATGAAACAGAAACTGCTGGAATATCAACATTTATGTTTCACCTAATTCCATTTGTTCCGAATGGTAAAGAATATGAAGAGAAGATTACAAATTTAATGAGTGAACGAGCGAAATTTTTTAGTGAATACTTTCGTATGCTTTATATCGATATGGATATATCGGTATGTGAGAGACAGTATAAAGAATTTAGAAATTCATTCAATAGATATGAAGAAGATTTGGCTATGATAAAAAATAGATTTATAAAAGATTTGGTTAAATACAAAATAATGTAATCTTATACAGGAGGAAAAATTATGCAAATTTGTAAAAAAGATATACTGGTATTTTTGGCAGAACTTTTAGAGATTGACGTTGAACGAGTAATGGAGATAGGAGAGAATGATGATCTTACAGAAATTGGATTATCATCAATTTCATATATTCATTTAGTTGTGTGGTTGGAGGAAAAATATGATTTTTGTCTTAAGGACGATGATTTGTTGATAGAAAAATTGAATACATTAGGAAAGATATATGTTGTATTAGATAAATATCTAGGTAATGTCGGTTATGAATAACATATATGTGATTATATAGGGGCTTTAGGTCTATCTGACTGAACTTTGAGAGTTGCTATTACTGTAGAGAGAATCATTTTGTAGGGTTATCAGAAGAATTAATCTACAGTACTTTTGATTTGATAGCCACTACTGTGAGGTAGAAGCAAAGAGACAATTTTGTTCTCGTGGGATGTTTGTTTGGTCATAGTACCTACCATATGCTGTTTTGGTAAGGAGTCTTTCGTTGCACATCATTCTAGAGGATTTTGTTACCTGGAATAGTAGTTTTGTTAAAGCGTACAGGAGGCTCTGCAGTACAAAAATATTTATATATGCGTTTAATATTGTTTGATACAAATAAAGGAGAGATTGTGGAACAGAATTTTTTGCTAAAATTAATTAGAGAAAGCATTATTTATAGGGAAAATGCAAATTATGTTTTATATCCGCAAAGTGAAGAGATTCTAGAAATTTCAAAACATCATGGAGTATGTTTGCTGATTGAAAATGTTATGCAACTTGATAGAAAGAATCGGTTAATAAATCAAGTAATGAGGCAGAAAAATTTAGCAATACACTATGAAAATATGGTTCATTTTGAGCCTATTTCTGAGGAATTGGAAAAAAATAAAATTAATTATGTTATAACTAAAGGGTTATTTGTAGCTCTGACAGCCTATGGGGATGAGGGGAAACGACATTCTGAAGACTTGGATGTAGTTATTTGTCGTAAAGATTATATGAAAGTGAAAAAAATTCTACTTAGTAAAGGATATGTACAAGGAGTATATAATCCTGAAACTAATGATATAAAGGAATTTACTAGACAACAAGAACTATTTTATCTTAATCATACACAACAATCGGCCCCTTTTTTGAAAAAGACAGGTAATAGTTTGGTCCCTGTAGTAAATTTAGATTTGAATTTTCATATCTTTTGGGAAGAAAATAGCAATTGGAATATATCAAAAATAATATCTAATTCGCAAATTATAGAATATAAAGGATTTAAGCTGCAAACATTCCGAAATGAATATGTTTTATTACACACATGTCTTCATGCATATTATGATTTGAATTCTATATATGTTCTTTATAAAGATTATAGTTATAGATTGAAGTATTTTGTTGATATTTACGGTTTAGTTAAGAATATGAATATTTCGTGGGAAAAATTTAAAGTGATATGTGTTAAACATAAAGTTGAACGATATGTCATGTATGTTTTGTACTACACATCTTTAGTTTTTATGGATAAAGTCATACTTGATTCTATAGGTTTACCTGTTCCAGATGAAGAGTTTTTAAATCGTTTTGGCTTAGATAATGAAGGCGTTTTTTTTTGGAAAGAAAATTTTTTGGAGCGGTTATTTTGTGATGATAAGGAGAAATTGCTTAATCAATATTTGGGAAATCAATTAAAAAACAATATTAGCAAAGGCCAATTGTTAGAGGGGGTATAGCATTGTTGTGTTTGCGAAGAAGGTGTGAAAAATGGAACTTAAATATATCGAAAATGTAAATGCTTATAATTGTATTTTAGCGTCAGTTGCAACATTAGCAAAGCATTACGGAAGAGACTATCAGATGATTGCTGATAGTAGCTGGACATTAAAATATAATGTGGACGAAGAATATTTACGGATTGGAAATCAGATTGATGTAGTAAATCAGGTTGAGATAAGAAATAGAGCCATACAGTTTCATGGTTTTACTTGGAAATTTGAAGAATTTGATGGTGGTCACAGGTGTGTGGATGACTTTGCGAAATTAAAGTTTCCATTTTTGGCTAGTGTTGATTTATATTATTCGAGATGGTCAAAGGCATATAAAAAATATCATTTTTTACATTGTATCATTATTTGTGGTTATAATTCAAAAGATAATGTATACAGTTGTGTTGATCCTTATTATCAATATGCTAATTACAATGTGACAAAAGATGATTTGTTTATTAGTATCAGAAAGTATGGAGAGTTGATATTATACGATAGGCCCCAAATTATAGACGAGGATTATTTTCATGTTATTAAAGAAGATATAACAAATATTAACTGTAATGAAAATTATGAGAATATTAAACAGTTAGCACTTGATTTTTATTATAAGCTGGATATTAATTATGAATTCGATGAGTACAAGGGTAATTTATATGCAGTTCCCATTATGGAAAAAATTAGAAAGATAGCTTTATATCGAGATTCATATGCATGCATGCTTGATTACATTTTTCAGGTGGTAAGGTTACAGTGTGTATGTGAGGTTTCAAGATTAATTAAAAATAGTGCAACTTTGTGGAAAATTCTGCAAAGTAAATTGTTAAAAACGTATCTTTCTAATTCAATACATGATGAAAGAGAAAAATTATGCCAACTGGTATTTCAAATTGCTGAAATTGAAAAAGAAGCATTAGAAACATTGAAATTTAATATATACAAGGAAAAGTGATTTTATGAGTAATCAAAATGTAAATAATAAGATAATGTATCGCAGTTGTAAATATATTGAACGTGTTCATTTGAATTTTAATGGATTAAATGGACATCAAGTAAATAGTGATGAAAATGGGTGTATAGAATTTTGTTGTCTTTCTTTGGCGTCAGGCGTTACTCTTTCAAATATACCAGAAGAATCTATAAAAAATATTATGAGCAAACGCTCAAAGATTATAGCAAAAAGTAAAACATATGAACAGCATGAGCGTGATATATATGATGAAGCAAGAAATTATATATTAGAATGTGAAAAATGTCCTTATTTTCGCAACATGGAAAGTAATGGTGATGGACTTATACATTTCGTGAATATAAACATGTACCCGGCACCTTGTCAAAGTAAATGTATTTATTGTGGAGTACATAATAGTAAATATGGAATATTTAATGATGAATTATATGCAAAAGCTTATGAGAATATGTTTGGAGCAATAGAGTGGGCGCGTTGCAATAATATGATTGCAGCAGATGCAATATGGCAAGTGGCAAGTGGTGAGATTACGATTCATCCATATAAGGATAGAATAATAGAGTTAGTAAAAAATGAAAAAGTGAAGTTCTTAACTAATTGTTTTATATACGATGAACAAATTGCAGAATTATTAAGAAAAAATAAGAGTTCATCTATAAATTTGTCTATAGATGCGGGTACAGAAGAAACATGGCTTAAAGTCAAAGGAGTAAATAATTTTACAAAAGTGATTGAGAATTTAAGTAAATATTCTGAGTATGCCTATTGCACAGAACAAATTACTCTTAAGTATATTGTTTTGCCTGGAATAAATGATAATGTAGAAGATTATAAAGGCATTATAGATATAATGAAGCGATTAAAAATTTCTAAATTAATTATATCACGTGATAATCGATTTAGAGTTGAAAAAATAATTATTTCACAATCACGTAAAATTAACAATAAATTACCTAAAAGACAATATGATAATACAGACAAGGCAATTGCTTGTCTCGCAGCAATGCTCGAGCAAAATGGCATGACTGCAGAGCGTGGAGCTTTTTGGCCGGATGAATATGAAAGCATATGTGAGCGGCTGGTTGATAAATAGTTGATAAAAGAAATATAGATGATGTAAAGTGTGGGGAAATAGTTGCAATAACAAGGAGGAAGAATATGAGAGAACAAATATTTGATGTAATTAAAGGAAGTATAAATGGAACTGAAAAAATAACGGAAGATGCCACATTTCTGAAGATAGGAGTTGACTCAGTAGATTTTATATCTATGATAATCGCATTGGAAGAGGAATTTGGCATTCGGTTTGAGGACATGCAACTTGTTTGTGATGATTATAAAACTATTGGACAATTGGTTTGCGTTGTTGAACAGTTGATTGAAAATAGAAAAAAATATAATGTGAAATGAGAGGATAAATAATGAATACAGGTAGCGATATCGCAAAACTTTTGTCTAAGGGCGTGGAACAAATATATGATATTAATCCTGAGTTTATGAAAGTTTTAGAAAAAGAATATCTTAGACAGAAGTCAGTTTTAATGATGGTAGCATCATGTAGCTATGTAACTCCAAGTGTTCTTGCATGCATGGGAATGCCAACTGTTAATATAACAGCAGAGGGATATCCTCATTACAGGTATCATGCAGGATGTGTAGAAGTAGATAAAATCGAAGAGTGTGCAATTGCAAATGCCAAATTAGCATTTGGAGCAGAGTATGCGAATGTTCAGCCGCATTCTGCCACAACTGCAAACGAAATAGTTACATATTCCCTAGTAAAACCTGGTGGAATAATAATGGGGATGAATTTGAATTCAGGAGGTCATTTGTCTCATGGCGCTTCGGTATCGTACTCGGGGGCGAATTTTCAGGTTGTTCGTTATGGATTAGATGAAAATTACCTAATTGATTATGAGGAAGTTGAACAGTTAGCTTTGCAACATCACCCCAAAATGATTATTTGTGGTACTACAGCGTATTGTAGAAAAATAGATTTTAAGCGATTTAGAGAAATTGCAGATAAGTGTGGGGCGTACTTACTGGCGGATATTTCCCATATCTCAGGTTTGGTTGTGGCAGGATTGCATGAATCACCTATTGATTATGCGCATGTAACTACTACTTGTACACATAAGCAATTATTTGGTCCAAGAGGAGGGCTGATTTTATCTGGAAAAGATTCAAAGAATAAATTAAAAGATGAAGATATTACTTTAGAAGAAAAATTGCAAAAAGCAGTATTTCCTTTTTTTCAAGGGGCTCCAATGATGAATCAAATTGGTGCGAAAGCAATTTCTTTAGAAATGGCAGTTTCAGAAGAATTTAGACACACAATGCAACGGGTTGTTGATAGTGCCAAGTTACTTGCTGAGCATCTGGAGAATAATGGATTTAATATCATTTCAGGTGGGACAGACAATCATATTGTACTTGTTGATTTGTCAAATAAAAATATACGCGGTGATATTGCAGAAAAGGCACTTGAAGAATGTGGGATTATTGTTAATAAGAACAGTGTTCCTAATAAAAAGAAAAATGGTAACAATACATCGAAGTTTCCAGTGGGGATTCGCATTGGAACTAATAGTATATCACAAAGAAAAATGTCTTCAGATGCAATTAAAGAGTGTGCTGCCATGATAACAGATGTATTGAATAATATATATTGTGATGGACAAGATGGGTATAAAGTTGATGAAAACATAAAAAATGATGTTTTGTATCGGGTTGATGAGTTGTGTAAGAAATATCCGATTCCAGGGTATGAAACAGATAGCTATTAAATGGGGGAAAATATTGTGAATAAATGTGAAGATAGTAATGTTAAGCAGTTAGAGCATCAATTGGATAAATGCAAGCACGGATATTTTGAAATATATAAACCGGACTTAAATCAAGAAAAAAGGATTACATCATATCAATGCAATCTAGAATTTAAACATGCGAAAAATATGTATGCTTTTTTCAATGTTTCGGATATTTGTTTTGGTGTGTTTTTATGTTTGATGATGCGCTATACTCAAAGCGAGATGCTAACGGGTGTTCGTGTAGGAATAGATGGAAATAGGACAAGCTTGACTACTTCTACGGTTTTAGGAAATAGTGATTTAACATTTGAAAAATTAATGAAGAGTGTAGTGGAAGAAAAAGTAGAGTTGGAGTTTGATAAGAGATGGATTTATGATGTTTTATGCAGGACTATAATAGCGACAGGATGTCCATTTTTGTGTGCAGATTCGTTCGATAATTGTATAGATAGCTTAGCAGATTTTTGTGGAGATATATGCTTTCAGGTTGTAATTTTAGATGAAAAGATAAGTTTGCATATTACATATAATGAAAATGTCTACGATAAAGCGTTTATTATTCGAATGACTCAACATTACAATAGACTATTCATGTGTTTGGTGAATTATCCGAAAAAATCGATATTTCAAATAAATTATCTTAGTGAAGTAGAAGAAAAGCTTTTGACTGATGATTGGAATAGGACAGAACATCCATATCCAGAGGGATATTGTATACATCAACTTTTTGAACAAAAAGTTGATGAATCTCCAGATGCGGTCGCTGTATATTATGAAAATAAATTCATGACAAGAGGAGAATTGAATAAATATGCCAATCAATTGGCATATAATTTAATTGAGTTAGGGGTAACAGTAGGAGATGTTGTAGCATTGTATGCAAATAAATCTATAAATTTTGTAATCGGGATTATGGGGATATTAAAAGCCGGTGCTGCATATTTACCAATTGATGCATCTTATCCACAATCTCGTATAGAGCATTTGATTGAGGACTCTAAAACATCAATTATAGTTACTACAACGGACTTAAATATTAACACAACATTGCTGAACGATCGTATGATAGTAAAAATTGATTTGGAATCAGATATATTCGAAGAAGGTATTGATGATAATCCAGATGTTGAAATAACTCCACAAGCATCTTGTTATTTAATTTATACATCTGGGTCAACAGGTAAACCCAAAGGAGTGCTCTTAAACCACGAAGGACGTGTTAATAATTTTAACGATTTTAATTCACGATTTTCAATTACAGACAAGGACAAAGTATTAGCAGTATCATCAATTGGTTTTGATATGAGCGCATATGATATTTTAGGCACATTAATTGCAGGAAGTAGTGTTGTGCTACCTGACTTGTTATTAGAAAAGCAACCATTTCATTGGATGGACTTAATAGAAAAGTATAACGTCACAATATGGCACTCTGTCCCGGTTTTGTTAGAAATTCTATGCAAGTGCTGCTGTCATCGTGGAAAGAAACTTAATTCAATTAGAGTAGTTTTGTTAGGAGGCGATTGGATACCCGTATCTTTGCCGGACAAATTTAGGGAAATAAATCAGCAAGCGGTATTAATTAGTCTTGGCGGTGCAACAGAAGTTTCTATGGATTCAATAATTTATTATATACAAAATGTACACCCTAAATGGAAAAGTATTCCATATGGGAAACCTATGTGGAACCAGAAGGCATACATATTAGATCAAAACAGACAATTAATGCCAATTGGAATTCCAGGAGAGTTATATTTGGGAGGGGTGGGGGTTGCTGATGGTTACTTTCAAAACGATGAAGATACAAAAGAGCGTTTTTTTGATAATCCTTGGTTTAAAGGGGGAAATGAATATATCTATAAAACTGGAGATTTGGCTTTTTTTAAGCCAGATGGGACGATTGTTTTATTGGGGCGGATAGATTTTCAAGTAAAAATCAACGGAACAAGAATAGAGCTTGGTGAGATAGAACAATGTTTATTGAAGCACAAAAAAACAAATCGTTCTGTTGCAATAGCAGTTAAAGTAGGGACAAATAAAAAAATTGTTGCATTTGTTGAGTATAAGTCGGAATTTCAAAAACCAAATGAAAGTGAGATGATGGAATATCTTACACATTATTTACCACAAAGTTATATTCCGGCACATATCATAGTAATGAAAGAAATTCCTATATCACCGAATGGAAAAATAGACAGAAAAAAACTTGAAGAATTTGCAGAGAGGTGTTTTGTTTAGTACATATAAATTTATTTGCGTCAACAAGACAAGGGCGTGTGACAACTGATATCAAGCATTTTCGAGAGGAATAACCTAGGTGAAGTGAATATTTTGTGCAGCTGCGTCACTGGTTCGGTTTGAGTGAAACCACTATTCCGGTAAGAGAGTTGGCAGAAATGTTATGGCGCAAATACATATGCAGTGCTGACATCTGTCAAGTGCATCATAGAATAATGGTTTTTAAAATTAGGATAGGTGGTTCAAAGGTATCCAGTATAATCATAGCATAGGAGGTTTTATGATCCGAGATTTATTAATACAACTCAAGAATTCATCTAAAACAGGTCTTATATGTGGGGGAGCAATTCTAAGTTACGCACAATGGCATAATATATCTGAGAAGATAAGTTTGGAAAACTTAAGAGATTTGCCAGGTAAAATTGTAGGTATTTTTTTGCCTAATGGGATAGCATATGCTGTTAGCTATTTTGCATGTCTCTACGCAGATAAAGTTATTGCTCCTTTTTATACAGGAAGCACTCTGAATGAATTGGCATATACTGTAAAGCATTGTGCAATTTCAACAATGATCACAACAGAAAAATATGTTTCGATTATTGAATCGCTTGTGCAGATATATGGTATTCCTTTAAATATTGTGCTTTTAGACGATAATTTAGAGGTTCAAAGTACCATGGTTATGAAGAAAGTAAATTTAGTAGAGAGTATAGATGATTTAAATGAGCTGAACGATGTTGTTGTTTTACTACATACTTCCGGAACAACTTCTAAGCCCAAACGAGTTATGTTGACTAATAAGGGATTATTACATAATATTCAGGCACATTGTGAATCACTGAATTGGTGTGAAAACGAGGTGTGTTTAATTCAGTTGCCTATGATGTTTGGATATTGCAATACAGCACAATTTTTGGCACATGTGTATTTAGGGGCTTGCATTGTAATTAATCCATTCCCGTTTTTAGCAGCAGATTTCTATAAAATAGTTGAAGAACGAAAAGTTACAAATTTTACAGCGGTACCTTCAATATTAAATATTCTTTCTAAACACAATACGTTAAATTACGATATATCATCACTGAAAACGGTTTGTTTTGGCGGTAACCCAATTTCCAAGGAAAAGTTAATAGAGATAATGTACAAGTTTCCTACAATTGCATTTGTTCAAACATATGGATTAACAGAGGCTGGTCCACGAGTTACAACATTACCAATTCAAAAATGTAATGAAAAAGTTGGTTCTGTGGGACGTGCAATTTCAGGTGTAGAGATAAAAATTATTGATAGAACTGGAAGGAATCTAGCTTATGGGGAGATAGGAGAGGTATTAATAAAGAGTAAAAGTATCATGAAAGGTTATTTCAGAGATTCTGAAGAGACGGAAAAAATATTACATAGTGAATGGTTGTATTCAGGCGACATCGGATATTTATCAGAAGATGGATATCTTTATATTATTGGTAGAAAGAAAAATGTAATTATTTCTGGAGGGCTTAACATATGTCCAGAAGAGATTGAAGAAATAATCATGAATTTTGAAGGTGTGGTAGATGTAATAGTTTTTGGGGAATATGATAATTTGCTAGGCGAAGTGGTTTGTGCGGATATAGTAGTGGAAAATAATGATACGGAGATTGTTGAACAGTTAAGAAAACTGTGTGCAGAAAAACTGAGTGATTATAAAATTCCTAAGAAAATACGTTTAGTGGATAAAATTGAACGGACATACAATGGAAAAATAAAGCGGGTTAGGGAAGGATAAAAAAATGATATTTCAAAATGTGAATGAAGCGTTTTTGTATTATGTTAAAGAATTAAAAACTGCATCGGAGTCAAAACCTCGGGGAATGAGAATTAGAGAATGTTTGGGTGTATCTTTTACCATTTTGAATCCTAGAGAACGGATTACTAATAATACTATTAGACAGATGAGTTTGTCATTCGCGTTTGGTGAATTTCTTTGGTATCTTAGAGGTAGTGATAAATTGAAAATTATTGAATACTATAGTAAAATGTATCCTAATTTTTCAGATGATAAAGTTACTGTTAATGGTGCGTATGGTGATAGAATATTTGGAGGCAAATTTTCGCAATGGGAGCAGGTGAAAAATATTTTATCAACAGACCCTGATTCAAGACAAGCTGTAATTTCAATATATCAGCCGAGAGATTTATTTATTTCTTCATCAGACATACCTTGTACATGCGTATTGCAATATTTTATTCGTAATGGGAAATTAAATGCAATTACTTATATGCGTTCAAATGATATATATCTTGGTTTACCTTATGATATATTTAGTTTTACAATGTTGCAGGAAATGTTAGCGGTAGAATTAAATGTAGAATTAGGTACATATACGCATATGGTGGGAAGTTTACATATATATGAGAAAAATTTTAATATATTAGATGAAGAACTGAAATTGAAAGAGGTACCGAAGTCATCTATGCCATATATGACTAGGGATGCTATTGCGAGTGAGCAAATTTCCATGATTTTAGAAGCGGAAAATTCACTCAGAAAAAACGAGGATATGAAAAATGTTGCTCTTTTGCATCCTTATTGGAAACAGTTTATTGAGGTGTTGAGAAAAAAGAGAATGCAAGAATTTAGTTAAAAGGGAAAAGGAAGAAAATGGTAGTAAAACAGTTATTAGAAAGTCTTGATAAGTATTATGGTATAAAAGGTATTAATATTGAAACAATAAAGCGACTAATGTTTCGACAAAATTATTTGGTTTATGCAGCAGATGGTGCTAGATATATTGTGAAAGATTATGCATATGCATTTTCGCTGTCAAAATTCACAAAAATATGGGAGTATTATTGGTATTTACGAGAACATGGAGTTGAAATAGGATGTCCCTTGCGGAAATTGCAGTCGGAAGAGTTTCATATATGTATAAAGAATAGATATTATGTGGTATTTGAGTACATAGAAGGCGAACGCCCATGTGAAAATAATTATGCAGAAATAGCTTGTTGCTTAAAAGGATACCACAAAGTGGCCAAGGCGGGAAGCGATTTTAATTATATTACTACAAAGCAAAAACTTCATGATGCTAAAATTAAATTCTCTTATTTTGAAAATGCGGATTATTTGATTAAAAAGGAAATTCTTTCTTGTAAATCTAACTTGTATAGGATTGTTGAAGAATATACAGGGGGTGAGCAGATTATAATACATGGCGACACTATATTGGAAAATATGATATTAAACAATGGAAAAGTAATTTTAATTGATTTTGATAATATGCGTCGTGGGGATGCCTTGGAGGATGTTGCAAATACAATATTATCATTTATGTATTATGGCTCAAAGGAATATAAAATACATCCAGAAAGAATGGATTTAATTAGAAAGTTGGTTAAGAGTTATTGTGAGGATAGTGTGATTGAAAACCTCGAAAGTAAGTTACATTATTATATGCAAGTACATTGTGTTATAGATTTGGTCCGTCATAGTGAGAACATTAAGTTTTTGATAAGGATGCCGGGAATGATGGACTACTTATTGCTACTCGTAAAAGTAATTATGTCAAAAAATATTAAAGAACTATTACAGGAGGAAAATAAGAAATGATTAGGATGGAAGTTGTTGTTGAAACTATTGGAGAAGTAATCGGAGGAAATATACCTGATAAGTCTGGTGATCTTTTCGGGCAGGGGCTTGATTCTTTAGGAGTGCTTAAACTTATTACGCTTCTTGAGGAAAGGTTAGGTATCGAAATTGATGATAATGATTTGACTATTGAAAATATGTCTACAGTAAATTCTATTTTTGATATGGTAAAAAAGTATGAAAATTAGAGAGTGTTCAAAAGAAATAAATATAGCATTTAAATATAAAAGTACTGCGATAAATGCAGTATTGCATTCTTCGTTTGATTTTTCAAACGAATACATTTCTATAATTGTACCAGGTATATTTGGAGATAGAGGCGATTCTCGAGCGATGTTTACGCGTATTGCGAGAAATTTATGCCAAGAAGGCTTCTCAATTCTACGGTTTGATTTTGTAGGAGGAGGTAGTAATTTTGGGAATTATTCTGAAAATGATTTTGAATCATTTATAGATCAAGTAAACGAAGTAACAACTAATCTTTTAAAAAATTTTGGATTTTTAAAAAAAGTGATATATATAGGTTTTAGTGAGGGACTAAAATTTGCCTATCACGTAGCTGCAAGAAGAACAGATGTAATTGCAATTATATCATGCAATGGTTTGTGTGTTGAAGAAGCGTATATGGAGAAAATAAACCGCCCAAGAATAAAAAATGGAGAGTTAGTATATGATAGTCATTTTGGCACATGGATTAGTTGGCAGGTTGTAGAAAAATATAGAGATTACTATATAGATAATACTTTTTTGCCGGAACAGATTGAATTATATGGAATTTATTCAGAAAATGATAATTTATCCCAAAATAGTAAGAAATATTGGGAAAGTAATAACTGGCCGCTAGAATTAATGCGTCACGCAGATCATTTGTATACAAAAAATGAATGGGTTGAATTGCTTAGTGAAATATTAGTTAAGTGGCACTGTAAAAAGATTGGGTGTATGGTGTATACACAACGGGAGTTCTTTGTTTATACAGGAAAAAATAAAATTTGTGTTAGATTAACAGAGAATGCTAATTCAGAAAATTATGTATTATTTGTACACGGTTTATTCCAAAATAAATCCGGGCCAGGTTTTTTATTTACTCAGATAGCAAATCACATCTATAAAAAATATAATACATGTATGTTTGATTTCCCAGCATCAGGTGATAGTGATGGGAATGGCGAGGAATTAACATATGAGCTTATGCAAGAAGTATTGTTGTTTGTTATTAGTTATCTAAAAAGAAGAACTCCAAATGCAAAGATAGTTGGTATTGCTTCAGGCTGTGGAAATTATCTTCTTTATAGTAATAGAAGTGAATTTGAGCAAACAATAATGTTGTTTCCTAATGACAGCAATATTTGGTATAAGTTACAACCTGATGACAGAAAAGAAACAATAATTGACACAAGTATGCTTTATGATAAATATGTATGGGCTGAGGAAGAATGTTGTATTCTGGGTAATGTGAAGAATAGAAGTAAAGGTATTTGTTTAGCTACTGAATTTTTGCAAAAATTATCTGGCTTTAATGTATATCAAATTCTTTGTGAGTATGATGGATATGCATTTGTTAACTTGGATAAATATTGTAAGGGGAATAAGGTAAAATATGTGAATGATAAAGATGGGTTAGTCATGTCAGCACAGTTGCGAGATGAATTAATTGCTGAGATAACTGCAATTATTGAAAAAATTACTGTTGGAAAAGGGGTTAATGATGATTAGTATAATTATTCCGGTATATAATCAATATTCATCATTGGATGTGGTATTATGGCATTTTTGTAGACAAACTATAGCGTTGGATGAGTTTGAAATTATTATAGTTGATGACGGTTCATCCAATTATCAACCTTCGTTAATAGAAAAATATTCTCATTTGCAAATTAAGCATATAAGAATTAAAAAAAATAGAGGAAGATCGAACGCAAGGAATATTGCAATTAGTAACGCTGTGGGTGAATATATTATATTTTGTGACTGTGATCGTTTACCTGTCGCTAATTTTGTAGAGGAACATGTGAAGGTAATAGACTCACAAGAACCTATATTAAGTATAGGGTATTCAACTGAAACATATAATGGTGTAGATGAACTAAAAATAGATACTGCTAATATATCTAGAAGAAAGTCTATTTATTATAATGTTATCTCACACATATATAATGATTTCGGCACAACAGATAGTCATTTGTGTTGGCTTTCAACATTGTCAGGGAATATGGCTTTAAAAAAAAGTACGTTGTCAGAACATCGTTTTGATTGCGACTTTAAAGAATGGGGATTTGAACATTTTGAATTGGGTTATAGATTATGGAAGGCTAATATTAAATTTGTAAATAATACAAATGCAGAAAATATACATATAGCACACCCGAGGAATACGGGGTTTTATAATGAATGTATTGCGAATAGCTATCAATTATTTTTAGAGAAACATCCAGTTGAAGAAATAGTTCCGTTAAAAAGTTTTATGTTAGGACAAATATCACTTCAAGAGTATGAGGAGAAAATAAATGGTAGCGTTGAATGGATGAAAACAAAGAAAAAACCAATAAGAGTCAATGGTATTAATATCTGATTATCACGAAGGACACGCGGCACAATAGAGTTGTAGGTTTAAGTATATAGTTTTGTATAAATATTTCGAAAATAGCGGGTGAGGGTTATTATGATAGTTGCATTTGTTGGAATTGATGGTAGTGGGAAAACTACATTATTAAATTTATTTGCAAAGTACTTAGAAGAAAGAGGAAGGCAAGTATATATTATTAAGGCATTAACTCAAAAATCTTCGTTTATGAAAAATTACAATAATTTACGTGATGAATTTCGATTGAAACATCCAGAAAAAAAGCATGAGTTTAATGTAATTAGTTCTTATATTATGAGTTTTGATTTGTTGCAGCAATCCGAGAAAATTAAAGAAATGGATTCCGGAGACAAAGTGATAATCTTGGACCGATGGGCAATATGTCAACAGTTATATGCAAAAGTATGGATGGCTGAAAATGATTTTGCGAAAATGGCGTATCAAATGTGTTTGGTTCCGGATTTGACGTTTGTAATTGATGCTGATTTAAATATAGTTGAGCATCGAATAGAAAATAGGGGAGGAGCCAATGAATATGAGAATATATATTGTTTAGAGCGCTTGAAGAAATTGTATTTAAAATATGCTGCAGAACATAATGCTGCAGTACTTATAGAAAATAATAGTGAGTTAAGTGAGGCGTATTTGGATATTATTAGAGAATATAACGCACGAAATTTTTGGAGGATGTGATGGAGCATGAGAGCAGGATAATAAGTAATTCGTCAATAAATAAATGTTGGGAAGAAGCAATGAAATGTTTTATTGATAATGCATATTCCCAAAATATATGTGGAAAAGAATATCTACTTTTAAATAATCTTACCATTCAAGTAAGCGGCTATGTGTTAGATACAGAGTTGAGTAAGTATTGTCCTTGGCAGTTAAAAAGCTTTGAATATTATTTATCGCAAGTTAATTTGCCAGGGAAATATTCTGAAATGGGTCGAATGTATGCTTTTGGTACACAACAAATTAATCAATACGAATATGCAATTAGAATGATGAGAAAGAGAAAGAATATTAAGCCCGTAGTGATTCCTGTATATGATCCTTATAGGGATAATAGAGAACATGTACCGACCCCATGTATAAGTAATATCATTTTGGATTTGTACAATGAAGAAATTAATATGTATGTTAATTACTTGACAATGAATATATTTCGCATGGGTTTACTTGATTTTCAACAAATGGCGTATCTACATCAGATTATTGCAAGGGACTCGGAGAGAAAAGTGGGGAGTTTACGGTTATTCTTGACACAGGTACATATGCCTATATTTGATTTTGTTGTAAGTAAAAAGCTTTTTGGTAGGTGAGTAAAAATGAATAAAGTATTATTTATTGGTCGTATGGATTCTCCATATATAGTAGATGTATTAAAAATTCTCAGTTCTTCAGAAAAAAAAATAATTATTAGTATGGATAGCTATCAATTGTTAAAAAAAAGGATTGATAAAATAGAGACATTATGTGGTATCACAACTTGGTCATGGAATAATGAAAATGCCAATATATATTTGAATATTGATGATATTGTAGAGGTTTTTCCCTATTTATATCCAGATACAGTTAATCTTGAATTTGTAAAAGAGTTTTTAAATATTAAGTTTTGTTCCCAAAGATCTTATGGGAATTTTCGTTTGGGATTTGGTGTTCAAGAGGAGTTATTCGACTTATTTTTAGCACGGTTTTTGGGAGTGAATGAGATTATATACTTTGACATTCTCTCATCGCTTCAATTACTAAATCCGAAAAACCAACTAGAATATAGGAAAAAGGCATATGAATTTTTACGTTTTTTGGAGAAGCATGAAATTCAATTGTCAAGAGAGAAGTTGTCAATAAGAATGTACAAAATAATAAAAGCAATTCCATTTTATGAAAGTTTTTCGTTTGAATTCGGATTTCCAGAATACATTTCATATTATGAAATAGCATAAATGCCAGCAGGAGGAAACTATTGTGAGAATGATGTTAGTATTAGATATAGATGGAACCTGTATTACAGATAATTATGATATACCAGATGAATTAGTGAAGGCAATAAAATATATTCAAAAAAAACATTTGGTTTATATTGCAACAGGTCGATCAGTTTCGGATGCATATCAGTATTATAAGGTGTTAGGGTTGGATAATGATATAATTTGTCATAATGGAGGATTGATTTGTAATCCTCAAAATGGAATTGTCAAAATTCAAAAAAAAATACATAACAGTGTTGATATTGTTGAATTTCTATTAAAATGGTATAACGATAAGGTTATAAATAATGTGGTATTATAGAGTTGTAGGGAAACGTTTTTGCTAACAACAGAAAATCAATATCTTCAAAGAGTTATGATAAATCAAGATTTGCCTTTTAGCTATGAAAGTCAATATTTGACACAGGTCAGCAATGTTCAAAGAATTATTGTTAGTGTTTTGCCTCAATATCAAGATGCTTTGACGAATGAAATTAAAAAATTATTTAGTGACATTATTGTTTGTGGTTGGAGAGGGCGCGATGATATTATTGATATATCTGTTGGTGGGGTAAACAAATGGAATGCTGTAAAGTATGTTGCAGAAGAAAATAATATATCTGTTCAAAATATAATTTCTTTTGGAGATGCAGTTAACGATATTAAATTATTAGAAAAATCCGGAATAGGGATATCTATGAAAAATGCTATTGAAGAAGTTAGAAATAGTGCGGATTATATAACGGATTTTGATAATAATGGAAATGGTGTGTACTACTTTTTGGTTAATCAATTGTCTGAAGTGTTTAATATTTCAGAAGAAAAAATTAGTGAGTAATATAGTTTGTTTTTTGTGTGTCATAGTAGAAATGCTGGACAAAATAGTTTATAATGTAAAAATGTATTAAAAAAATATAGTGATGTGGTGAAAAAAATGACAAGAAAACAATGGATTTTGAAATTCGTATTAATGCATAAATGGGCCTTTTTTTTTGAATTTGTGATTATTACAATAATGACATTGGTTAATCTTATATATCCTTTTTTGAATGGCGAGATTGTAAATATTGCTTTTTACGAAAAGAATATGCATGCATTTATGGAATTATGTTTAATTTATATGGGAATTCTCTTTATAAATCAATTTGTAATAACAACATTAAATACAATGCTTTTGTCTCATTTAATGACTAGCTTTCTTTTTGATATAAGGAGAGTTATTTTTATGAAAGTATTGCATAAAAAGGGACAAGAACTTTCAGAAATGTATAGTGGTGATATAATTAACCGAATGAATAGTGATGCGAATGATTTTGTGAATTTAATATACTGGAGCGGACTTTGGGGATATTCTAATGTTTTGCACATAGTATTTGCTGTTGGTTTTATGTTTTACTATAATGCTTTTTTAGGGATTTGTACAATTATATTGGCTCCTGTAGTTTTTTATGTTTCTAATTCTTATAAGAAAAAACTACAAAATATAAATATGAAAATATTAAAAGAACAAGGAAAATTATCGTCTTATTTGTTTGAAATTGTGAAAAATTTGCAAGAAATTAAAATTCTTGGAGCTTGTAAAAATGCAAGAGGAGCTTATTTAAGGAAAGCTGCTAATATTAATAAGTTAAAGGTGGAAAATGGGCGACTTGAAGTGACCGCAGAAAGAGTTAATGCAGGACTTTCACTTGTTGCACAATTGTTGATATTTATTATTTGCGCTTTTTTTATTGTTGATGAAAAGATGCAATTAGGTGCGTTTGTTTCAGCTATAAGCTATTTCAATATGGCTGTAAGGTACTTTGGAACATTGAATGGCAAAATTGTTAATGCTGGAAAACAGAATGTGTCTATACAACGTGTTGTAGATATTTTAAATGAGAAAGAGGAGGATTATAGAGAAAATGTTTTGCCAAGAAAGATTGTTCGGGGAAAAATAGAATTTAAGGATGTTGAATTTGGGTATGCAAATAATAAGAGAATTTTGGACGGAATAAATTTATGTATTGATGGGGGGGATATGGTAGCGATTGTTGGTAAAAGTGGGGCTGGAAAAACAACCATAGCAAATTTGATATGTAATTTGTATAATGCCAATAGTGGAACTATCATGATTGATGGAATAGATATTAAGGAATATAATCTTCATAGCTTAAGAAGCCAAGTTGGTATTGTGCACCAAGAAACAATTCTTTATGACAATACATTACGCTACAATTTGTCATTTTCTCATAATAAGGAGGCAGATTGTGTGTTAATCGATGCAATGAGAAGAGTGGGGTTGTATGACGTGTTTTTGACATTTCCTGACGGGTTAGATACCGTATTGGGAAGCGAGGGATATGGATTATCCGGTGGTCAGAGGCAGCGTTTAGGAATTGCTAGAATATTAATTAAAAAGCCTAGGATATTAATATTTGATGAGGCAACGTCATTTCTTGATAGTTATAATGAAAAACTAATTAGAAATATGATCAGCGATATGGCTGGAAAATGTACAATTATTGTCATTGCACATCGCCTTTCAACTATTAAGAACTGTGACAAGATTGCTGTATTGGCAGATGGTGCTATTCATGGATTTGATACACATGAAAAACTGATTAAACATAATGAGGTATATATTGATTTGTTTAAGGAACAATGCATAGTGGAAGGGGGAGAACTGTGACTCGATTAGAAACATTTAGAGGATTGACTAGCGAGATAGATGGAGTAGAGAAGCCATTGATTGTATTAGCTTTACTAAAATTATGGAATTTAGTGTGTGAACTTTTTCCTTTGTTTTTATATTCAGCTTTGATTAACAAAATTCTGGTAGAAAAAAAAATAGAGATTCTTTGGGCGGTTATTCTTGGTTATTTTCTAGTGTTTGTATTTTTAACAATTGGAATCAGTTTGAGTAAGAAATTTTCAAATCGCTTGCTGTTGAAATATGATATGAAAGTAAAATGTAAGTTGCTCAAAAAATATATGGCTATTGATAGCAAAGCATATAACGTAGGAGATATTAAAACTCGTATTGAAAATGATTCTATTGTTGCAGGTAATTTTTTTATAACACATATATTAGATTTTGGGTATTCGATAATATATGCAATTGTTTTAGCATGTATATTAATATGCTATGATTGGCGGATTGCATTTCTCAGCTTTATTTTTATTCCGGTTGCATTTCTCGTAATTGATTTTTTTGGGAAAAAGACAAAGCAAACTGGTGAAGAATTAAGAAAGCTGCAAACTATGAATGAAACATTTTTGCATACAACATTTCAAAATTGGAAGGATGTAAAAATTAATAATCTTGAAGAGATACAATTTGATGAACTAAATAGGCAATATAAAAGGATTAGGCGCATTTGGTTTTTAAATCAGCTCTATTTACATGTGGGAATTACTTTTTCTTTTTTTACAAAAAACTTTATTACTCAACTATATATATATTTTATTGGCGGTTTCTTTGTAATTTGCGGTTATTCGCGAGTGGGAGCATTGCTGGTATTTGTTAAATTTTATGAACAATTTTTCGGGTGTATACAAGCAATTAGTAATTCGATGATGAATTATAAGAATGATTTTGTGAAAATCGAAAAAGTTGTAGAAATATTAAATATTGACACATGCAATAAACCATATAAGAAAATTGAAGAAAGTGATGTAGTAGTAGAAGATTTAGAATTTGCGTATAAGGGAAATGAATTTTTTGGGCTTAAGAATATTTCCTTTGCAGTAAGAAAGGGAGAGCATTTAGCGATTGTTGGGGCAAGCGGAAGTGGAAAATCTACAATAGCTAAACTATTAACAGGACAGCTTAAACCACATAACGGAATTATAAATATCGGCAATGTTAACATAAATGAGGTAGATAGCAAAAGTCTATATGATAAAATTAGTATAATTGTACAAGAACCGATGCTTTTTAATATGACAATTAAAGAAAATTTTATGCTTGTTAAGGATTCTGTTACGGATCAAGAACTAATAGAATGTTGTCGTAGAGCGAGTATTTATGATTTTATAGAAACATTACCTGATAAGTTTGAAACGATAATTGGAGAAAAAGGAGTAAAACTTTCTGGAGGACAGAAACAGAGATTGGCAATTGCAAGGGCTTTTTTGCAAAATAGGGATATCATTATTTTTGATGAGAGTACAAGTGCTTTAGACAGTGAAAAAGAACAAGACATAATAACGGAGATAAAATGTCTTGCATCGGAAAAGACTTTAATTTCAATTGCACATCGCTTGTCGTCTATTTTAGATTGTGACAAAGTAATGGTTATAAAAGATGGAAGAATAATGGCTTTAGATACTCATGAAAATTTAAGAAACAAGGACAGGAACTACGATTTGCTTTTCGAAAATCAATATATAATAAGTTAGTTTTTGTATGTTGAAAAATAGTAGATTTGTTAGTATTTATGCGATGTGTAAGAAATATGCTGTTTGTATAGGTTAAAGAAAAGTACATATGGAGCGAGTTATGGATTTGAAATTAGAAGGAAAGGTTATTGTGATTACGGGTTCCTCTAGAGGGATTGGGAGAGAGTTAATTAAGCAATTTGCAAAAGAGAAATCGAAAATCGTAATTAATTATTGCCACAGCGAGCATGAAGCAGAGGAACTCTATAAAGAGATTTTAAGTATTAATCCACATTGTATAAAAGTAAAAGCTGATGTTACCAAGATGGAGGAGGTGCTCTTGTTAAAAAATGAATCAATATCAGCTTTTGGAAAGGTGGATGTACTAATTAATAATGCTGGCATTTGTGCGGACAATAATATAGGAATGCTTGATGAGAAACAATGGAACAGAGTACTTGATGTTAATTTGACAGGTGTGTATTTGTGCTGCAAAGTTTTTTCACAGACTATGGCTAATCAAAAATATGGAAAAATAATAAATATATCTTCACTTAAGGGACAAGAAGGTTGTGTGGGACAATCAAATTACTCAGTTTCGAAAGCTGGTATCATTGCATTAAGTAAAACACTAGCAAAAGAATTAGGCTTGTTTAATATTTCGGTAAATGCTATTTGCCCAGGGTTTATTGTTACAGATTTGAATCGTCATAGGATTGATAAGAAAGCAATTGCTGAGAGCCGGAGTTTGCTATCAATTGAAAATAATTTACAAGATTTAGTAAATTTCATTTTGTATGCGTCATCCGACAAAATGGTTGGGGTTAGTGGACAAGTATTTAATATAGACTCGCGGATATAGTGAGTGCATATTTATAGGATAACTTGATTTTAGCCTGTGAAAAAATCTCTGTAAATTAAACAATACAAAGGTCTTCTATGATAAAATATTAAAATCATAGGAGGCTTTTTATTATGGCAAACAAAAAAGTTTACAAACCAAAACCGTAAACGCTCAGTAGGTTCTTTCCAGACTTAGTTGATTTGAATTTCATTAAGTAGCAATTTAGCTTTTAATAATTCAAAACTATTACGACCATACATTATTCGTTTGGTTAACTTTATTTTGTTTACGCTGCCTTCTGCTAAACCATTATTATACTGTAAGCGCTAAATAAAATAGAGGATTTATTTCTATCTCAAAACCATTCATAATTAGTACATAAATTAAATAATTATGGAGGTTGGATATGGGAATATCACCTTATTCGATTGAACAGCGTTTTGAATTCATTAAAGACTGTTATAAAAGTGGTCTTTCTATCCCTGCCTGGTGTCATGATAATAACATTGCTCCTGGTACATTCTATGGCTGGATTAAACAGGTAACCAGTCATGGTTATGAAATACCTGATTCTTTAAACTATCATCCAGCTGTTAAAAGACAGGAAGTTGTTAAGTTACCTGTCATTGATGACATATGTGCTGATTCCTATATGAATGATTTTCCATCATTTAATGATACAGACAAGCTTTCAGTTCTGTCTGCACATATAGGAGGTATCACTTTGGATATTCCGCAGGATATTGATCAGGATTTCCTTACAAAAATTTTTAAATCTTTCAAGGAGTGCTTATGATTGGTGATATTTCAGTCGCGACTTCAATCTATATCATCACAGGGAAAACAGATATGCGCAAATCTATTAATGGTTTATGTGCCATTGTTTATGACATGATGGGACAGGAAATCAACAGAAACTCCATATATCTGTTCTGTGGTACACGGTGTGACAGAATAAAGATTCTTTTAAAAGAACCTGATGGGATAACACTTCTTTATAAGCGTCTTGACGTGAAAGGAAGATACAGAGGGCCAAGGAATTCATCTGAAGTAAAGCCTATTACCTTATGGTATACTTTAAATATCATAAATCAGGAGAAAAAATCATGTCAGAGTCTGCAAAAGATATCCAGCTTTTGGAATTAAAAGATACCATTGCCCAACTGAAAAATCTTATTAAAAACCAGTCTGAAATAATGGCTGGTCTGCAGAAGACGATAGATAATCTCCGTCTTGAACTTATCAATAAACAGTCTGAACTTGATTATTGTAAAGCAAAACTGTTTGGAGCATCAAGTGAGAAATCAAAGACACATTTTCCGGGACAATTGAACCTTTTTGGAGATATGGAAGATGACAGAACTCCTGAACTTATAGAGGCTGAAGATATAGAAGTTACAGCCCATAAAAGAACACGTAAGAAAAAAGCAACTTATGACGAACTGTTTGGTTCTCTTCCTGTCAGGCAGGTAAAACTGGATAACCTTAAGCCGGAAGAACTAATTTGTCCTAACTGTGGTGATAAGATGGCAGCTATAGGAACAGAAGTTGTACGTACAGAGGTTATATTCCATCCTGCAACACTTGAACGGGTTGAATATATAGCAACTACTTATGAATGTCCATCATGTAAGCTGACAGAAAATTCGTATTTTATAAAAGATAATGATGCAAAGCCACTGGTTCCACATAGTTATGCCAGCCTTGCAACACATGTGATGTATTCCAAATTTATCAATGCCATATCACAGACAGGAAAAAGATTTTTTTACACAGTATGGCATTAAGATAAGCAGAGGAACAATGGCACACTGGACTATATTCTGCGCCAAGAATTACTTTGCACCAATGCTTGATTACTTCCACAGATGTCTGTCAAAAAGAAAGTATCTGTGTGCAGATGAGACACCTATACAGGTTCTTAAAGAAAAGGACAGGCGGACACAGACCAAGTCATATATATGGCTGTTCAGGTCTGGTGATGATGGAATGGCTCCCATCATCATTTATAAGTATCATCCTACACGCAATGGTGATGCAGCAGCTGATTTCTTTAAGAATAATCCTGACGGCTCTTATATCATGGCAGATGGATATGCCGGATATAATAAGTTGAAAGATTTCAACAGGTGTTGCTGCTACGCACACATCAGGAAATATTTTATAGAGGCAATTCCAAAAGGACATGAAAAAGATTTCACCAATCCGGCAGTCCAGGGAATGCTCTACTGTAACAAACTGTTTGAATATGAACGCAGTTACAGGGAGAAGGGATTATCCTATAAACAGATATATAACCGTCGGCAAAGGGATCAGAAACCTGTTGTTGAGGCTTTTTTGTCATGGATAAATAATGCTCCGACCACAAAATGTACAAGATTTGATAGAGCAATAACTTATGCAAAAAATCAAAGTTCATATATGATGACATACCTTGAAGACAGCCATTGCAGTATATCAAACAACATGAGTGAGAATTCAATCAGACCCGTAACAGTGGGAAGAAAGAACTGGCTATTCTGCGATACAACTGATGGTGCAGATGCAAGCATGATGGTATTTTCATTATTAGAAACAGCCAGAGCTAATGGCATCAATCCATACAAATACCTTGAGTTCCTGTTGGAATCAAGACCAAATGAGAAAATGACAGATGAACAACTTGATAGTCTTTCACCATGGAATGAAAATGTAAAACAAATCTGTCAAAACAACTCATAGTAAAACAGTCGAGTTAACGCAAATAAGTCATAGTGAAATTTCGGATTATGACAAATAACTCGATAGTAAATATTCGATAAAAATGCAATCTTGCGAGAGTTTTCGTAGATTGCATTTTTTATCAACAATACTATTTTATTTAGCACTTACATTATACTTATATTTTATTGCATTTTTTACTGCATTAATATCTGACAATAGTCCATTTACATATGTTTCCACTTCATCAATCTGTAATGATAAGGCCTGTGTTATCCATGTATCAAGTTCTTCACTTATTTGAGAAAAAATTATTCTGTGATATTCACGAATTAGAGAATATAACTGACCTAAAACAGGGTATTTTTTTATGGATGCATTATATTGTTCTTTTGTCAAACCCTTTATATTTTCTAATTCGCGATATATAAGTTGGCAAAATAATTTCCTTGGGATATATTCAACTTGCTCAGTGATATTTTTAGAAATGCTTCTTTGATGCGTTCTTTCTTTTTGCATAAACATTCGTAATGATGCAATAGTTCCTGTATATCCTTCTTTTACTATTTGTTCATGAATTTTTTTGTATGTAATTCCTTTTGAACGCATAGTTATAACTTTCTGTTCGTAAGGAGCCAGCTTTCCTGGAATTCTATTGTCATAGTGCCCATTATCCATAATATATTCATCTTTTAAATAATTTCTTATAGTAACCGTAGTATGACCAGTCAACCGCATAATTTCATCAATGGAATGTCCTTCAGTATATAATTTCCTAACTTCCTCTATGGCTAATTTCTTATTTTTTAACTGTTGAAGATGTTGACGTTCCCGTGCATTTTCTTTTACCTCTGGTATTTCATTTTTGGGTATAGAAAGATATTTTCTAATAGTTGTTACAGAAGAATGCAACAGCAGTGCTATATCATTTGCAGTATAACCCTCATCACGTTTCTTTTGTGCAAAGATAATTCGTTCTGCACGATTTCTTGTATCATAAAGCGCTTCCATTTCTGGGTCAATAGTATCTGTTGGAATTATAAGCCGAGATGGAAATAAACGATGTAAATATCTTTCTACCGCATCAGATAAATTTTTTATCAAATGAAAACGATCACTAATCTGAATTGCATCAGGGTGTGCATTACTTACTGCCGATGAATATGTATGTGCACCATCTCTTGAAACCACTTTTAAATTAGGGTAACTTCTAAGCCAATCTTCAACAATTTTAGTTTCGCGGGAATCAATTATATCAATGATTTTGTGGGTATCTAAATCTACCATAACTGTTCCATATGTATACCTTTTGCGAAAAGCAAAATCATCCACACATATTTTGGTTACGCTGGATTTATCCACAATAGTTGGCATTTTTTTAAGCAGATCACAAATGCTACTTTTACATACTTTTATAGATGAATTTTTCAATAATGCAGAGGCTGTTACTGAACTCAGTTTCGTTGATGTATTCATTATTTTATCTAGTAAACGGTTTGTTTTCTTTCCGTTTGGAGCTACAAAATCAAATCGTTCAGAAAATGTTCTATGTGTACAATTTTCATTAAGGCAAAACATTTTTCTTGTATTCAATAAAAGAATTGCTTGCTTATCCTGAATTGGAATATCCTGAATTTCTCGCTGATATATGGAATGAATTTTTGATGAAGTCTCTCCACAAAAAGGACACTTAACATCTTTTTCAATAGATTCTGCAATTAATATAAACTTATCTTTTTTAATTTTATATCCAACACATTTTAAGCTCTTGTCTAAATTTTGTATAAATGCTTGCTTCATAATATTACCATCTTCCAATAATTATAAAGCAAAATCACTTTATTATCAACTAAGTCTGGAAAGAACCGATGGAGCGTTTACTGAAGAACAATGAAAATGTCGTATTCATCACATTTAGGTAAATTGAGACCATTAGCTATACCACCTCTACTGTCTGCATCTTTGATTCGAAAAAAATTTCCAACCTTTTTCTTGGATGTGTGCAAGTGCGTTATAGGATTCGTAGCCTCTATCGGCAATAATAAGAGTAGCATCAGTTTTACTGTTACGATCAACCATATCTATTAGAGCACTATTTTCATTTGAATTTCGGCTTTTTTGTATGATTGTATCAATATATATCTTGCTACATACATCGTACAAAGCATTTAAGTGTAAAAGGTTATAGGATCTTTGATCGTTTATCCTTGGGAAATATGATTCTTTATCTTGGGGATTGGTAGGAACATGTAAATCAGAAAAGAATTAATATATCCTTATGTAGTTAATAGTTCTAAAACATCAGTAAATTTAAAATTATATATTAACAAAAGTGGTTTAAAATACACTTTGGTCAAAATAGGTGTAAAACAGGGCAACAATTAAACTTAAAATGGGTAATATAGAATTATAGTTAAAAGGAACATTACCTATGAGTAATCTTGTATATGAAAATGTTTTGAAAAGATTAAGGGAAGAGAGAGTTAGGTTATCTATATCTAAGGCAGATATGAGTAGATATCTTCATATGGATCAGAGTAATTATAGAAAAGCAGAACTTGGACAGTACAGAAGATTTAGTTATTATGAAGTAAGAAGTATGTCTGATTTGGGATTGAATGTAAATTATATTTATACTGGTAAAAATAAAAAGCTTATTTCATTGGATTTTATAGAGAAACCAAGCATTAATAGATTGAAATGTATTCTACAAATAATATATACAGTTATTGAGTTAAGCAATAAAGAAAAATTAAATCCGCAGTATGAAGCTTTATTAGAGGAAATGAAGTATGTATCTTTTATCAAACAAAATGCAACCCCAAGTAATGTTTTTTTAACAGTTAGAAAATTAAAAAACTATACACAAATAAAGATGGCAGATATGGTAGGCATTGATGTAAAAAAACTAAGGAATTTAGAAAATGGGAAAAAATTACCAGATAGCGAAATAATTTTTAAAATGTATGAAGTTTTTAAAATATTGCCAGTTGTAATGATAGGAACTGAAAATTGTATGTTGGATACAATTTTGTATATATTAGATGAAATAAAAAAAGAAGATAGAGAAAAAATAGTTAGTATTATAAAAATATTATTCATTTAAATAGGAGATTTAGTTGAACAAAAAAATACTTATATTAGAGGATAATGATGCAGCTCTTATACACATAGCTGGATTAATTAATGAGATAGATAATGAATTAGATATAAAAAAGTTTAACAATATTAAAGATGCATACTTATGTGCAATGGAGAATAGGATTGATTTGTTTATTGTTGATATAATATTAGATATAAAACATCCTGGAGATACATCGGGGTTAAAGTTTATAGACAATATAAGAAAAGTTCAATATTATGGATTTACTCCAGTTATATTTATTACATCATTAGAAGATGCTAAGTCATATACTTATGAAAATTTGCATTGTTATAAGTTTATAGAAAAACCTTTTGACAATAAAAATGTGAAAAATATAATAGAAGAATGTTTAAAATTTCCTGGGGAAATTAATTCAGTGAAAACTTTATACTATAGATGTGATGGCATAATATTAGCTGTTGATATAGATGAAATTGTGTATGCTGAATGCAATAATCATTCAATGTATATTTATAAAAAACAAGGAGATAATTTTAAAATTCCGTATTTAACGATAAAGAAATTATTACGAGATGCAGACACTGCTCAAATTATACAATGTAGCAGAAATACAGTTATTAATAAAGAATATATTAATAAAGTAGATATTACAAATAGAGTAATAGAACTAAAAGATGGTTTGGGCAAAATTGATATAGGAATAATGTTTAAAAAGCAGTTGAAAGAAAGTTTAATATAAAATGCTAGTACATATTATTTTGATTGTAGAAATTTTTTCTTCATTATTGTGTATTCACTGTATTTACGAAAAAAGATTAAAAATTAATATATATACAATTTTGACATTTATAAGTATATTAGCAGTATTTGAATTTATAAATTTTTATGATATAAGTGGTATATATTCAATAATAGGATATATAATTTTATGTATATATTGTATTAAAGAATTCCAAAGCAGTATAATTGAGTCAATTATTAGTGTTGCTATTTATGTAATCGTATTAACAATATTGCAGTTTTTATGCATAAGTATAATTAATATTTTTTTGTCTGATAAAATTCAATTAAGAAATGCTTTGGGCAATATACTTATGATGGGGATTATATACTGGGGATTTCCAAAGATAAAAATAAATAATTTAAAGATAAGTATTTTGCAGAAAAATAGAATAGTTATTTTGATAACTTTATATATAACTAGTATTATATCTATATTATGGATACATAAAAAATTATATAATGAAATACAGATTCAATACTATATTTTTACTATTCCGGTAATTATAATTCTACTTGTTATGACTACAAAATGGTATATTTCTGAACTAGAAATGAAAAAAGTGAACGATGTTGTAAATATAATTGTAAAGAATAGTAATGATGAATATAGAAAATTATTACATAATGTTAGAGTGCGTCAACATGCATTTAAAAATCATATAGAAGCAATATTTGCTACACATTATACATATAAAACATATGATAAGTTAGTTGAAGTTCAAAAAAAATATTGTAAAAAATTACTTGATGATAATAAGTATAATAGTATATTAATGTTAGGAAATCAGGTGTTATCAGGATTTTTGTATCAGAAATTTGAAGAGGCAACTAATGTAAATATTGATGTTGATTATAAAGCTGATACAGTAATAGAAACATTAGATGTTCAGATTTATTATGTTATAGAAATGTTAGGAATACTCATTGATAATGCAGTAGAAGAAGCGGTTATCAATGATGATAAAGTTATTTTGTTTGAGATTCATGAAATAAATAATATTTATGAATTTGTTATTAGGAATCCAAGCACATATGTAGATAATGGAACTATTATGTCTTGGTTTGATCGTGGGTATAGTAATAAAGGAAAAGATAGAGGATTGGGTTTGTTTCGCATTAAAGAATTATGTGAAAAATTAGGATGTTGTATACGTTGTAGTAATTGTACTATTGAAGATAAAAATTGGATTGAATTTGTGTTAATGATAAAAAAGGGGGATGTGAAAAAACTCGATTGAGTTTTTTCGCA
>UMBX01030338.1_pt1 | contig 39358 bp, 32 predicted proteins | sample 1964081 | NCBI WGS metagenome assembly UMBX01 (sample SAMEA4835952, study PRJEB28245) | human gut metagenome | biome: gut microbiome; material: fecal sample | place: Denmark | collected 2008
AAAGGTACTGAAATACAAGTATTTGAAAATGTATTAACAAAGTAGTTAGAATTAAGTATCGCAATATATTTTATGATACAAAGCAAATTGAAGGCCATAGACAAGATCCAGTAAAAAGAAAACAAATGAAAATAGATACCCAAAAACAACTTGAACAAATTTTAAGAGAAAGAGATGAAAGATTAAAAGCAAGGGCGAACAAAGTGAATTCATAATACCCTTGCTTTTTAGATTTCATCGATTATAATTGTGTTCCAAACAAAGTTCACATTTGTTTGTTATCAATATTATAAATCGTATACATTTTAACTAATGTTTAACAGAATTATTTTTACCGAAACTCAAATCTCTATCAAATTTTTCATTTCTTTAAGTTTTGTTTCTAATAATTTTTTATCAATTAATTTTAACTTATATTCAGAAATCATAGTTTGAGACATATTTTTACTAATTGAATATTCAACAACATCTTCATCTTTAGAACTACAAAGTATTACACCAACGCTTGGATTCTCTTGTTCTTTTTTCACATCCCTATCTAGTGCTTCTAAATATAAATTCATTTTTCCTAAATATTCTGCTTTAAATTCCCCTAACTTTAATTCAAATGCTACTAAACAAGATAATTCTCTGTTATAGAATAATAAGTCAATAAAGAAATCATGATTTCCAACTTGAACTCTATATTCATCCCCAATAAAAGTAAAGTCTTTACCAACTTCTAATATAAAATCTTTTAAGTTCTTTATAATTGCATTTTTTAAATCATTTTCAGAAAATTCATTTGGTAAATCTAAAAATTCTATGCTATAAGTATCTAAAATTCTAGTATTTGGATAATAATCCTCATCTACAGTTTTATTCACTGTTGGTAATTGGTTTCCATCTGAAAGCATATATCTTTCATAATATGCTGATGATATTTGTCTATCTAATTCTCTTTTTGAATAATTATTTTTAATAGATAATTTTAAATAAAAATGCCTTGCCTCTTTGCTTTTAGCTCCACTCAAAATCAACAAATTATTTGTCCAAGACAATTGCGTAACCAGTGGTGTCGCAATCTCGTCATCTTTATAAGTACTATAAAATTGAATCAGACGTTCTATATTTCTTTTAGTAAATTCCTTTATGTTAGGATAATTATTTTTCATAAAATCTGAGGCTTTTGTTGTTATTTTATCACCATAATTACTATTTTCTTTTAGTTCATATAGGAATTTACCAACTTCTAAATATAATAAAATCATTTCTTCATTTACTTTTCTGTAAGCATTATTTTTTCGTTTTTCAATCATTCAATAATTTGATTAAAATTAATATCTAACATATATAATCACATCCTTAAAATAAGTTATTTGCAAGTTTAAACAAATTATATCATTTAATTTGAAAACTTTATATACTCCCATTGAAATTCACGAAGATTTTGTATATAATATCTTTAAAAAGAGAGCTTAGTTCGTAACTTGTATGCTATTCGCTCCATAAAGTATTTAACTAATTCATATGAATTAGTTTTTTTGTGTTTTATCTCCCGTAGTTAGCTCAAAAATAACATAGACATAAACTAAGTATGAGAAATTACTGATAATAAATAAAAAAAATTAACAATATCTTTCACATTGTAATTTTTAAACACATAACTACTATAGAATAACATTTTTCATAACTTTATTATTTTTACTTTCTATTATATCATCGAAAATACTATACCATTTAATCTGGACACAATAACGTCTTTTTTCATATTTAGGATTGTGATTTAAATTTCGAGTCATTGGCTGAACAAATAAATTTCCAAAATGCACACCTGTTGAGTATACATTACTTTTTGACATTAAAATTTCAAAAATGTCATCACTAGAAATAAAAAGAAAGTCTGATGTTGTCCCATAAATAATACCATCTATTTTAACTAAAGAATTATTTCCTTGTAAAACAAATCTATTAATAGCACGTTCTAATATATATGATTTATTTATTACATTATTAATATAATCTATACGATGTTGAAACTTCTCCTTATATGCCTTACTACTCATTCTATTTATTCCTTTACCATTTCTAGTACCATCCGCATAATGATACTGTAAATATTCAAGGATTACTTGTCTAGGTACCTTACAATCAATCAAAAAATTAATAAATCCAGATATTCCTTCAGTATGGACAGAATTATTTATTCCCATTTTTATACTAATTCTTTTTATGACATTATTTATAGAAATAACAATATCAAATTTTTTCTTACCATAATCATTTCTGCAATAAATAATATCGTCGTAGTTAATATCTTTATAAAGTTCTATGAGCATATCTTGAAAATTAGGTAATAATTCACAAAATCTTTTACAGTTAAGCTTTTTTACAAAATTATTTTCATTTTGAAAACCACTAATATTATCTTTATTCATTTTTTCCTCCTTTATATTTATTATAAACAATAAAAAACGTTTAAATAATTTCTGTCTTAGTATATACACTCAATCTTTTATTAACTTAATAAAGCAAATATTACAAAAGGTATAATTTTTTATTAACTTATTTCCATTATTTTCCAACAATATTATTTTTTGATTAGTACCAAATAAAAAAATAGATATTGTGTTAATGGTTCTCCAATATCTTGTAAATGACGGGTCTGTGTTATTTATCTGACAGCTATAATCTTATCTATGATTATCTATTATTAATTATTATGATTACTTGTCTTAGTTCAACTATTATTAAATATACTTTTAGATACTATTTTATACGTAATAAAACTGTTCAAGTTCTTTATTATGTATCCAACTTTGTTATTTTAATAATTTTTGTCAAATTATAATTTACTATAACAAAAAAATTTTATTTTAAAAGTCTTATTGCTAAAAATAAACAAAATTATCAAATAATCGGAGAATTTTAATCAAACAAAAACGAGCCAGCTTTTTGCTGACTCTTCAGGGGGTTTCGGTAAGTATATCTACATAAAAAACAGTAGATTATACTCCATAATAAGTAGTAACGTAAGTACTATTTATTATGTAACTTAATAATATCTAAATTTTATTAGGATGTCAATTTTATTTCACAAACTTTTAATTTCTTTACACTTAACTATGTATAATAGAATCAATTATCTTTTGTTTTAATAACTTCTCTTCCTCTGCTTTTTTCAATAAATAATTATATGAATCTTCTTTAGCCTTTAAAAGAATAGAGTAATCATTTTTAATGTCAGCTATTTTAAATGCCATATCACCACTTTGCTTTGTTCCAAATAAATCGCCATGTCCCCTAAGCTTGAAGTCCTCTTCACTAATTTCAAAACCATCAGAAGTTTTTTCCATAATATGGAGTCTTTCTGTATCATGATTACTTATTAAAATACACTGTGACTGTAAATCATTTCTACCCACTCTTCCACGTAACTGATGAAGTGTTGAAAGTCCAAACCTATTTGCATCAAAAATAACCATCATCGTAGCATTAGGCACATCAACTCCTACTTCTATTACGGTAGTACTGATTAATATTTGACACTTATTAAGAAGAAAATCATCCATAACTTTATCTTTAATTACTGTTGCCATTTTCCCATGAACTAATCCTATTTTATATTTACTACCAAAAGCAACTGTTAATTTATCTCTAAGTTCATTAACATTTGTTAAATCACTGGTTTCACTTTCCTCAATTAAAGGAGCAATAACATATATTTGATGATCTGCCTTTAATTCTTCATACATCATTGCTAAGACTTCTTTCATTTCTTGTTCGCTTTTTAAAACTGTGTGAATTTTTTTTCTTCCCTTCGGTCTAGTTTTTATAGTAGATACATCCATATCTCCAAAAATGGTTAAAGCATAAGTTCTTGGAATTGGAGTAGCACTCATATAAAGAGTATCCGACCTTTTACCTTTATTTTGTAAATTGGCGCGTTGATTAACTCCAAATCTATGCTGTTCATCTGTAATTACAAGACCGAGATTAAAATATTCAACTTCTTCTTGAATCAATGAATGTGTTCCAATTACGACATCTATATCATTTTGAGCAAGACTAAACAAAATCTTTTCTTTTTCCTTTTTAGGAGTAGAACCTGTTAAAAGTGAAATGCGTAACCCTGTATTTTTTAACAGATTATTCATATTATTAAAATGCTGAACAGCAAGTATTTCTGTTGGAACCATCAAAGCACTTTGATATCCAGCTAAATAATTAGCATAAATTGCCAAAAAGGCAACTATTGTCTTACCACTACCTACATCACCTTGAAGAAGTCGATTCATTTTTCCTTCTCCCCTTAAATCATTTAATATATCATTAACAGCTGTCTTTTGATCAGAAGTTAATTCAAACGGTAGTGTCTTAATAAACTGATTTATTTTAGAATCATCTATCGCCTTTTTAATACCAGAATCTTTTTTCTTATTTTCTAATTTTAAGTAATTAATTTTAAACATAAAAGAAAACAATTCTTCATATTTAAGTCTATTTTTTGCCTCTTCCAATTTTTCTATTGAAGGAGGATTATGAACTATATTCAAAGCAGTTCTTTTATTAACAAAATTATATTTTTCTTGATATTCTGTAGGAATAAAGTCAGTTATTTCTTTATAGTTTCCAAGTAGAGCCATATTTATATATGTTGACATATTTTTATTAGTTAAGCCATTGGTCAAATGATAAATTGGTTCAATTTTAATCTTAGCCGATAACGTTTCCAATTTGATATCCGATGCTGTTATAACATTTTTCTTTTTGTCAAATTTTCCTATTACTGTAACCCCCGTACCTACAACTAAATGACTTTTTAAAAACGCCCTATTAAATATAGAAATACCAACCACACCAGACGCTGTAACAAGACGAAAATTCATCTTATTAAGTCCTGCTTTAAATCTAACTAAAATCGGACTACTTTCTATTCTGCCATCTATTATAATATGATCACCATCCATAGTATCAGTAAGTGAACCTCTTTTTAAGATATCATATCGAAAAGGATAATGCGTTACTAAATCATCAACTGTAATAATACCCAATTTATTAAGAAGATTCAAGGACCTTGGTCCTATTCCTCTAACATCTTTTAATGCCACAACTACCACCTCTTCTTCTGCCTGATATTATATCATATTTTTAAGTCTTTTTGAAGATGAAAAAGCATAAAATATGATAAGGAGGCTTAATGAAAATTATAATTGATGGTGGTCTTGATGAAAATAACAATCTTCTTTTAACAAACAAATACATAACTGGCTTTAAATTTGTTCTTACTATGACAAAAGACAATGTAATAATAGCAATTAACAACAAAAATAATTTAAAATTTTTTAACAATTTAACTTTTAGCGAAATTATTAAAAAATGGAAAAATATATATATGTTAACCGATTTATTGGAAAAAATTGGAAACTATCAAAAGAATATCCTTTTTGAACTTATTAATCAAAAGAAAAAGAACAAAATTTTTATTGATTTAATTATAGTAGAAATTCAAAAATACAATAATATATCATTTTCGTTTGAAACTAAAGCCAAATTAGTCTATGCACTTCTAAAAAGTAATAATTATCCGAGATACTTAATAACTAATAATAGTAAAAAAGCACTAAAAATAAAAAGAAAAGATGCCGAAATTTATTTTAAAAAAATATCAAGTCCATCAAAGATTCATACTTTTTTAAATAATAATTCAACATCTTTTCCAAATTACCTAATTACTATAGGTAAGGTAAAGGATAACATAACTTCTAGCTTATCATTGCTCCATCCACTTGAAGGATAGTACCTGTGATATAACTTGCCTTATCACTTGCTAAGAATAATACTGCATTAGCTATATCATCAGGCTCACCAATTCTTCCTAGAGGTATCATACTAATTAATGGTTTAATCATTTCATCTGATAATTTTTTTACCATATCAGTGTTAGTTATTCCTGGAGCAACGGCATTAACTCGAATTTTATTTTTCCCAAGTTCTCTAGCCAAGCTCTTAGTAATACCATTAACTGCAAATTTACTCATAGGATACAAACAGCCACTTGGTTGACCATAAAAGCTAACCATAGAGCTAATATTCACAATAGAAGGGTTATTGCCAGTCATATAAGGAACTACGGACTTAGAAGTATTAAAAATGCCTTTAATATTAACATCAATAATATTATTACATTCCTCTGACGTATATTTGACGAGTGGTGTACTAGAAGATACACCAGCATTATTAACTAGAATATCTATCTTTCCATACTTTTGTGCCAAATTACCTACAACTTTTTCTACTTCCTGTAAATTTGCCAAATTCATGGCATAACCTTCTACCCTATATGAAGAATTGATTTTCTGTAAAGAGTTAAGAGCTTTCAAAACGCTCTCCTCTTTAGAGCCAAATAAGACAACTATAGCTTCTTCCTTCAAAAAGTTTTCTACTATAGAATATCCTATACCTCTTGTACCACCTGTCACTAGTATAATTTTATTTCTAAACATACATATCGCCCATATTCATTATATCATATATTTTGAAAAAAATAGAATAAAATTACAATATAGACACATTTTTACAAAATTAGTGTCCATTAATTTAAAAGAAAAGTGTAATTTTATAGAAATTTTCTTAACTGTAGTAATTTAGTGTAAGATGAAATAAATTTCATTCGCCAACCACTTTGTGGTTGTTTTCCTTTGTAATAAACTATTTATCGTAATATGACGATGACTTTATGCACTGAAAAAGATAGTAATTTTATTGAATATAAAGATAAGATTGAAAATAGAAAAATTACTTTTCCTATTAAAGAAATTTTCAAGGCTGGTAGACTGTTTTTTAAATATTTATCTTAATCTTAATATTAGAGATGTTGTATTCTTAAATGTTGAAAAAAATATTAAAGCTTCATCATTTTTGTTTAAATTATGCATTCTATAAATTCTTACTATGGTGGTACATACTTCCTCTTGATTTGAAAAATTTAAACTTTGGCTTTGATTCTTAGTATAACCTTAATTTTATTAAGTCTATTTTTTATTTAATAGCAATTCGAACGCACTTTCTTATATACAAAAAAAGAAGACTATTTCTAGTCCTCTTCAACAATTAATTTACACTAGTTTACAATTTTACTAACATTACTTGACATTAAGTCAAGACAATTGATTACAGTTTTTATCAAACAATTTTATAATCAATATTTACATACTAATGGTGGTTCCAGGTGGAATCGAACCACCGACACAAGGATTTTCAGTCCTTTGCTCTACCGACTGAGCTATGAAACCAAATATGGCGGTTCCGACGGGGCTCGAACCCGCGATCTTCTGCGTGACAGGCAGACGTGTTAACCAGCTGCACCACGGAACCATGGTTGCGGGAGGAGGACTCGAACCTCCGACCTCTGGGTTATGAGCCCAACGAGCTACCAACTGCTCCATCCCGCGATATCATATAAATAATAAAAGTGGCGGAGGAAAAGGGATTCGAACCCCTGCGCCGTTTGCACGACCTCCCGGTTTTCAAGACCGGTCCCTTCAACCAGACTTGGGTATTCCTCCAAAACAATGGTGCCTAAGGCCGGACTTGAACCGGCACGAAGTATGACCTTCGCAGGATTTTAAGTCCTGTGCGTCTACCAATTCCGCCACTCAGGCACATGGTGACCCGCATGAGATTCGAACTCATGACCCTTTGATTAAAAGTCAAATGCTCTACCGACTGAGCTAGCGGATCAAATATAATTAAAAATGGTTGCCTCGGTTAGATTCGAACTAACGCATGTCAGAGTCAAAGTCTGATGCCTTACCACTTGGCTACGAGGCAATAACTAAGATGGTGGAGAGAGATGGATTCGAACCATCGAACCCGAAGGAACAGATTTACAGTCTGTCGCGTTTAGCCACTTCGCTACCTCTCCGACTATAAATAATAAAATGGTGCCGAAACCAGGAATCGAACCCGGAACCTACTGATTACAAATCAGTTGCTCTACCTATTGAGCTATTTCGGCATCTTAATGGTGGGCGATATAGGACTCGAACCTATGACCCCCTGCTTGTAAGGCAGGTGCTCTAACCAACTGAGCTAATCGCCCAAGTAACCACTTGACGAAATTAAATATACCAATTTATTAGATAATTGTCAACACTTTTTCAAATATTTATTTATTTTTTTTTGATTTTAATGTTTTTTCAAGAAAAATAGCTAAATTTCTAAAGCCTGATGTCGTTTCATTAATTCTACCATGCTTCTTTTTGGTAATTCGGTAATTAAAGCCACTAGTACTTAAAGAATAATGATTGTTTTCATTCAAGCCAACTATTTTAACTCTAATCAACTCACCAACATATGCATAATTATTTATATTTTTAATGAATTTATTGGAAATTTCTGAAATATGAATTAAACCGCTTGTATTACTATCTAATTGAACAAATATCCCATATTCTTTAATACCAGTGACATAACCCAGTACAACAGAACCAACTTTGTACTTTACTCCCATCACTTTTCACCACAGATAAATTATAACACATTTCTACCTTTACGAAAAGCTAAAATTTACGTATAATAAATTTGGTGATAAATATGAACGAAGAGCAAATAGAAGCTAGAATAAGAGAAATTATAGACGAATTAAAACCATTTTTAATAAGTGATGGAGGTTCCTTAGAATTTATTAGTTACAAAGATGGAATTGTTTATGTTAGCCTAGGAGGCGCTTGTGTCGACTGTGATTACTTAGATGTTACATTAAAAGATGGAATTGAACAAATGATTATGAACGAAATTGAAGAAGTCAAAGAAGTAAAAAATATTAATGATGATAAAAATTAGATTTTTCTAAAAAATCAATTCTAATCAAAAAATCTGTTTCTTTTAAAAGATTATAAAGGTAAAGTAAAAAATCTTCATAATCTTTTATTTTATCTAAAATTGGTAAAATTTCATTCTCAGTAACCACACCATTGATAATATTTTCATAACAATCAAAATAAAAACTAGGAAACATTACTCTTGCCATAACTAAATGTCTTTGATAAGAACTATTACAAATGAGTAATATTTTTTTTACCTGTTCATCATTATAACCATAAAAAAATAAACTTTTTAGATATTCTCCAATATCACGAGCTTTGTAATCTAAAATCAATGAAAATGGATTATAAAAATCAAACAATTCAGAATTAATATACAATCTTTTATGACAAATAACTAAGTTATCTAACATATTTTTTTTAATTTTTCTATTTATTTCATTTAGATAACTAATAGCAATCTCTGCATAACCAATAAAATAATCTATAGTATTATAAAGAAGTGGATATTTATTACGAATATAGCTCTTCTGATATTCAAAATAATCAATTTTTTTACACCAAAGTATATACCAATTACTTCTATCTAAATTTCTATAATTACCATCTTTTAAATAATTATTTCCAATATTTGCCAAATCATCTATACATATTCTTCTGTTAATAAAATTATACATAACCAACACATACCATTTTCCTTCAATCAAGGAATAAGCTTTCCCAAAACAATTAATTATAATAGTAGAGTGAAAGTTATTCTTTTCAAGAGCTTTATTCAACAACACCTGCTCATTAATTTCTCCTTGAAAATCTGAAACTAAATATAACAGATAAGTCATGGTATTCATGTAAAACTTATAAGTTTTTGAACTCCTAATAATTTCTACAGGATAAAGGTGATAATAATAACCAATAAAATTTTTAATTTTTATCACCTCTACTTAATAATATGATGAAAATACTAAATTAGTACTATAAGTACTATTTAGCTAAATCACCAACAAAAATAAATTATTTGTTTTTTTATATTTAATAAACACAAAAAAATGAGTAAGACTATCATAATTTCTCACTCATTTTTAAAATGATGTATTATCTTTTTATAGGTGTACTAAATGAAACACTTGATTCTTTAACATTTCCTGTAATTCCATCTTGATTGCCAGAGCCAAATGACTGTAATTCTTTTCTTAAAACTTCCAGTCTTTCTCTCTCAGCTTGAAGATTAGAAGAAACTTTTGAGTTTTCTGCTGTTAATCTATTTTTTTCTTCTAAAACGCCCTGTTTTTCCTTATCAACTTTAACTTGTTTTTGGTGTTCCTCTTCTAAACTTTCTTGATACTTCCTTGTTTCCTCAGCCTCTTGAGCAGCTTGACGCTTATTTTCTTCTATCTGTTTCTTCAATTTAAGCGCCACTTCAATATCATTATTAAGTTTTCCAATACTTTGTTGTTCTTTTTCTTTTTTCTTTATATCTTGTTTTATATCTTCTAATTCTTGTCTACTTTGAGATAATTCTTTTTGTTTTAATTCCCTAGTACTTTTTTCTTTGTTATATTGTTCTTTAGCTTCTTCTTTATCCAATCTGTTTTGTTCTATTTCGAATACTGATTCATTTAATTGTTGTCTCAATTCATCCACATCAGGAATAATTTCTTTAACATCAGTTGCTTCATCTACAGAAGGTGTCTCATTAGATGTGGTTGTAACTTCAACCATCTCAGGTTTTAAAACAGTATCAAATATTGAAGTCTTATCTTTCATAATTTTACCAGTTAATTCACTTATAGTTTTGTCAGACAAATCATCAGATTCCTCTGAACTCTGTTGTTTAAAAATCACATCCGCTTTTTTTGGATTGCTTGATGAAGTATCATTTATCAACTTACTTTCACCAGTAATTGGGGTACTGTTAGAAAAAATGTTACTTCCATCAAATATAGAGATATTATCTTTCGCAGCAAGTGGTTCAATTGAAGCTTGTCCTTCCCCTAAAATACCACTAAGATTATTTTCAGAGGATGCTACTTTTGAGGTATCAATTGCTTTAGAATTCTTAACAAAATGATTATCTGAAGAAGGATTTTCTTTAGTTGAAACAACTTTTCCTTCTTTTAAAACATTTCTAAGAGCATTATCATCTAATTCAGTACGTTTTTCTTCACTATTAAAGAAATCATCTAATTTTTGTTCTTTGTTTACAATATTAGTCTTTTCTAACTCTTTCATTGCAGAATCAGTTACTTTAGAAAATGCAGTCTGATAATTTTTATCATTAATATTTTTTCCATCAATGCCATTAAGCGCTTGATAAACGGCATTTTTAATATTATCCTGTTCAACAGCACTAATTTCAACATCACGTTTTATAGGCTTTGCCATAGTAGAAAATGCAGATTTTGCCTCTGAAAAAATACTATTAATTTCTTTATATGAGTTAGTGACATCAACCATCGCTTCTTTATCAATACTAGAACCACGAAAAAATAATCGTTTAGTATTATTTTCTGGCACTCTCAAAGTACGCTTACTACCAGCTATTAATCTAGAATAATTTGTTTTAAAGTCTTCAACCTTTTTTGCCAAAATGCTAACATTTTTATCAATTTGGTCAAGAAAAGCATTTTTTTCAGTGTCGGACATATTAGCTGATGCAATATTGTTGTTTGCCAACTCTTTAGCGGTTTCAACTTGCTTTAACATTTTTTCCAAGAAATACATTTCTATCTTAGCTATAGCCATGAATGTTAGAGCAGTTAGTTTTAATTTGGCCGGATTAGCTCTATTGATAGTATTAACAGGATCTTCTACAAGACTAATACCAAGTTCTTCCAATTCTTTTATCTTTTTTTCTTCTTTACTCATAATTATGCCTCCACCATTTATTGTGATAACTTACGTAATACGTCCTTTACTCTATTCCACTCTTCTTCATTATCTACACCAAATAATTGTGGAGTTTCCCCACTACGATCAACACTTGACACATAAACAGTAACATTACCGTTAGCATCTTTTTCATTTTTTGTGTACACTACATATTCTTTTTTTGTATCTTTAAATTCAAATGCAATTACAACTTCTACTTCATCAATAGAACCATCTTCTTGTACGATTGACATTATCTTTTTTTCTCTATTTTCCATATATATATTCTTCCTCCCTCGCTATTCTACAAAACAATAGTAACATAAAAAAACAAAAATAGAAAGCTTTTTTTCTATTCTTGTCAACTAACAAATCATTTTATCTTTTTTAGAAGAAAATATCGACAACCATAAGCACAGTAATTTTTTATGTAATCATCTAATCCCTTAATATCATTAATTTCTTTTTTACTTCTGTTATTACTATCATAATATCCTTTTAGTCTTAGCTTATCATAAGCATAATCGCCAAAAATATAGTCATATGGTTCAAAGTAATCAGTAAGTAAATTTTCTACTGTTTCCTTATTAAAGTTTTCTTTACCAATAATCACTTCATATTTATTATCAAAAAATTCAATCATAATATTCCTCTTTCTCATCACATTTTAACTCAAATTAGAATTTTTTTCTAGTCCTCCTTGATAATAGTATGGTATCTTACCTTGAATAAGTTCAGTAACAATTGGAATGCTTGAAGAGACTTTAACTTCTTTAGATGTATGTGGAAGTGTAATTTGCTCAGTTATCTCAGCGATTATCGATAGTTCTACTAGAGCATTATTTAATCCATAAGAAGTAACTTTAACATCTAGATTACTTTTAACACTTCCAACAAAGGAAAATCTAATTGGAATTGTCATTGTTGTATTAATTAATAAAGAATTTCCTGTTAAACTACCTACTGGTATATCGCAAACAACGCCATTTTTTAGATAAGTATAACTCTTACCTTTTAATCCATCTGATAGAGATATATTTTGAGTCTCTCCTCGCTCAAGTTCAAGAAGTTTTTTTGTGATTTTTTTGTTTATTTTACTTAATATATTATTTACCTCTTTAGAATTGTAATTGATTAGTTCTATCTCTTGTGTATTGTTTTTCACTATTTCGTATAGATTTTCTTCTGAAAAATTACAGTTTCTAATAACGTCATTTAAAATGGCGGTTGCCACTCTTTTTGTTTCTATCGTTGCATAATCTGTTATTGATTTTTCTAAATTCTTACCTGCTTTAAAAATAATAACTATTGCTAATACGAATGAGAAAAAAATGCTTCCAATAAAAAAAGGAAATGTCTTTGATTTACAATTATTGACTTTTTTTAGTCTAAGTCGCTGATGTTTAATCATTCTAGACGTACCAAAATAACGTCTTCGCCGATTCTTTCTATATTTTTCCAAGATATTTCTTCCTCGACTCCCCTGTTCATAAAAGAAATCATTTTTTTGTTTGGTTCTACTACTAAAGAAAGAATAGTGCCGTTTAGCTGGTCTATTTTTACGTCAATTATATTTCCAACATTTCGACCATCTATTGTATTAACAATATCTTTATTTTGTAAATCTGATAATCTCACTCTGACCACCTATTAATTTTTATGCAAAAAAAGAAATACTATTCTATTTAAGTATTTTCTTTAGTTGTTTTACAGCAGTTTTTTCTAAGCGTGAAACTTGTGCTTGACTAATAGCTAATTCTTCTGCTACTTCCATTTGTGTTTTACCAATAATAAATCTTTCTTCTAAAATATGTTGACATCGATCTGGAAGCATTGTAATAGCATCACTAGTAGCAAGCCGATTTTCCATCTCACTCCCTTTTTGTTTTTTGTCTTCGATTTGATCATATAGAAAAATTGTATCTCCACCATCACTATAAATCGGTTCAAACATAGAGATTGGATTTCGTAAAGCTTCTAAGGCATTAACAACGTCATAAGTTGTACAGTCTAGTTTTTGACTGATTTCTTCACAAGACGGTTCTCTTCCGTTTGTTAAAACGTACTCTTCTTTATATTTTAATGCTTTATAGGCCAAGTCTTTAACAGAGCGACTTACTCTTATCGTGTTATTGTCTCTTAAATATCGTCTTATTTCTCCGATAATCATTGGTACTGCATAAGTTGAAAATTTTACATTTTGAGAAAGATCAAAGTTATCTATTGATTTGACCAATCCGACACAACCGACTTGAAATAAATCATCTAGGTTTTCATTATAATTTTTAAACTTTTTCAAGATACTTAGAACCAATTTTAAATTACCTTCTACTAAATCATTTCTTGCAAACGGATTTGTCTTAATGTTTTTGAATAACTCGACCATTTCTTCATTAGTTAATACTTTTAAGTTTCTAGTATCTACTCCACTAATTTCTACTTTATAGTTTGACATTTTATCACCTTTCTATCTTTATAATGATAGAAAGATAATTTTTTTATACGTATTTTTGAAATTCTCTTGGTAGTTTACTTTCAAAGATATATTTTTTGTTATTAGCTGGATTTGTTAAGACTATTTTTGAAGCGTGCAATAATAGTCTTTTGGCTTTAATTGGACTTCCATATTTTACATCACCTACAATAGGATAGCCTAAATGAGACAATACTGCTCTGATTTGGTTTTTTCGTCCTGTTTTAATATTTACTTTAATTTGAGAGTAATTTCCTTTTTCTTTTAGTAAGGTTACAGAAGTTATTGCTTTTTTAGCTTGCTTATCCTTGGTAACATATACCCTATAATTACTATCTTCTTTTAAATAGCACGTGTAGTTGGTATATGACTTGATTCCTTTAGGAACGATTGCCATATATTCTCTATCTTCTATTAAATTATTCCAATCATTTTGTAATAGTTCTTTAATTTTCTCATCTTTGACAAAGATTACTATTCCAGAAGTATCTTTGTCTAGTCGATGAAGGATAAATATTTTATCTTTACTGTTTCTTTCTTTGATAAATTCGCGCATTATATGATAAGCGGTTTTTTCTTTTTCTTTGGTAGTAGCAATCGTTAATAAATGTGCTGGTTTATCAATTACTAAAAAATATTCATCTTCATATAAAATTTTTAATGGACATTTTTTATGAGTCTTGTAATCTTTACGTATTTCGATGATGTCATTTTTTCTAACTTTGTAGTTATAAGCGGTAATACACTTGCCATTTACGAAAATACTATTGTTTTTTAGATAAGATTTTAATTTTTTATGACTTTGTTCTTTGAATAATTCTAAAATTGTTTCTAGTAATAACCCCTCTTTTTCAACTTTTTTCTGCATAGGTGCACCTCTTTTCTTAGAAGATTATAACAAAAGATGAAATTTATCACAATATTTTTCAAAAAAAGCTTGATTTTTCATAATATGTTTGCTATTCTAAATATGCAAGTCGGAAATGTATTACAAATTTAGAAAAAAAGACTTGATTTATATAACAAATTGTTGTAATATTAAATTGTTCTGTTATTCAGACGGGCTTGTAGCTCAGTTGGTTAGAGCGCTCGCTTGATAAGCGAGAGGTCACAGGTTCAAGTCCTGTCAGGCCCACCATTTTAATGCCTCAATAGCTCAGTTGGTTAGAGCACTTGACTGTTAATCAAGGGGTCCTAGGTTCAAGTCCTAGTTGAGGCGCCATTTTTTTTGGCCAGTTGGTGAAGTGGCTTAACACACTGCCCTTTCACGGCAGCATTCACGGATTCGAATTCCGTACTGGTCACCATTTAGATTTTAGAAGTAACTTATAAAAGTTACTTTTTTCTTTGTAAAAGTGTTGACATCACTTTCATTTTACGGTAATATTATAACTACGGAAGCAATTTGGAGACATACTCAAGAGGCTGAAGAGGCTCCCCTGCTAAGGGAGTAGGATGGGTAACTGTCGCGAGGGTTCAAATCCCTCTGTCTCCGCCATTTAGAATTTAAACTCCTTATAACGGAGTTTTTTTATATCAAAAAAGCACTATACTTTTTCTATTAGAGTTAGTGCTTCTTTTTTATTGCTTAATTTTTGAATTAGTTTATCTACTAACACTTCAAACAAGTTATAAAGTCTATGTGATAGATACATTAATAAAAATGTAAGAAAAACCATAAAGGTATTAAAATGTGTTATAGAAAATAAAGTCGTTAAGTTAAAGATTGCATAGATGAATAAATAAAACATTGAGCTAAAGAGAAACAATCTTATTCTATTAAATGGACGACAAATTTTATATAAAAGAATAAAGGAAGTATAACCAGTCAAAGTTAAGCAAAGAGTTGAAATTTTAGCATAACTAAGACTAAGAGTTTGTCCAAACATACAAATTAACAAAATATTTAAAATAATGGTAAATGCTGGTGGTGCTGACTTTCTCAAAACGTTAGCTAAGAAATTTCCTTTTACTCTTTCTTTATTTGGTTCTAAAGCTAAAACAAATGATGGTATTCCTATTGTTGCAACACTAGCTAACGTTAATTGAATTGGAATGAATGGGTATGACATTTCTATGAAAAGAAATAGAAAAGCAAGTATTCCAGCATAAATTGTTTTGACTAGAAATAATGATGCTGATCTTTCTAGATTATTAATACTTCTTCGGCCTTCTGCTACAACACTTGGCATTGAGGCAAAATTAGAATCTAATAAAACTAGCTGCGACACGCTTCGCGCTGCATCACTTCCAGAAGCCATTGCAATAGAACAATCTGCTTCTTTTAAGGCTAAACAATCATTAACTCCATCACCTGTCATTGCTACATTGTGTCCATTTTCTTTTAAAGCTCTAATAAGTAAATGTTTCTCTTCTGGTTTTACTCGACCAAAGATATCATATTTTAATGCCGCTTCTTTGATTTCTTTCTCATCATGAAGTGTTGACAAATCAATAACTTTTAAGTTTTCTGTTAATCCTGCCCTTTTAGCAATTGCTGCTACTGTAAGTGGATTATCACCTGAAATAATTTTAATTGTAACTCCCTGTTCTTTAAAATATTCCAAGGTTTTCTTAGCTTCTTTTCTAACTTTATCTTGTAGTAATATAAATCCTAAGGCTTCGATTTTTTCATTTTTCTTTTCATAGTTACTAACTTTTGCTAAAACTAAAACTCGATATTTTTTTATATAATCAGTTAACATCTTCTGATAACTTTTGCCATGATCTTTTAAAACAAATTCCGGAGCACCGATTAAATAAGTACCATTTTCAAAACTTACACCCGAATATTTTTTAGCAGATGAAAATGGAATAACATTTTCTACTTTCCATTTAGGTTTCTGATAATAAGCTTCTCTTAAGGCAAGAGCTGTTGCATTCTTATCTTCAGTTGCTCCCATCATACTACTTAGAATATCTCCTATTGAAGCTTTTGTTTCTCCATCAACCGGAATGACATCAACAACTTCCATTTTTCCTTCTGTTATTGTACCAGTCTTATCAAGGCAAATAACGTCTACTCTTGCTAAAGACTCAATACAATATAAATCTTGAACTAATACCTTTTCTTTCGATAAACGAATAACAGAAACAGCAAAAACTGTTGAAGTAAGTAATACTAGTCCTTCTGGTATCATTCCAATAATAGCTGCTACCGTGTTAACAACGGCATTTTGTAATGTATTTCCAGTTAAATAAAGTTGTCTTGCAAAAAGTAATATACCGAGAGGAACGATAATGACAGAGATGGTTTTAACTATTTTATTAAGTGAACGCATAATCTCTGAAGATATTGGTTTAATATACTTAGTATCACTTGATATTTTAGCAGTGTAATTATCATAACCAATATGTTCTACTCTAGCTTTAGCATTACCACTGACAATAAAACTACCTGATAAAAGCATATCACCTGCTTTTTTAGTTAAAGCATCACTTTCTCCTGTTATAAATGACTCATCTACTTCTACTATTCCAGAAATTATTACTGCATCAGTTACTACTTGGTTACCTAGTTCTAATAAAATAACATCATCTAAAACTATTTCATCTAAATTTAGTTCTTCTTCTTTTCCTTCTCTTAGCACTTTAATTTTCGAAGCAGAAACTACTGAGAGTTTATCAATAACACTTTTGGAATGTAATTCTTGAAAAGTACTAATAACTGTATTTAAAACAATTATTAATAAAAATCCTAAGTTTTTATAACTACCTACGGCGATAATAGCAACAGCTAAAATAGCATTGATTATGTTAAACAGAGTCACTGTATTTTCCAAAATTATTTCTTTAGCTGTCTTAGTTTTTACGTTAGTATTAAAGTTAACTAAGTTATCTTTTATTCTTTCATTTACTTGGTCTTTAGTAAGACCTTTGTCTTTATCTGGGTTATATCTTTTAATCATCTACATCACTTCCCTTTTCACTTAATTATAACACAATTTATAGAAGATTTTATTAAAATATGCTATAGTAAGGGTGAGGTGTAAATATGAAAAAATTTTTAGCTATTTTGTTAACAATAACAGCAACTGCTACTACTATTGTTTTAGTAGGACTATTTGTAATTCCTTATGTTGGTAATGAAGCTATCAAGCTCATTGCTAATCAAACAATTGATGACTCTATAGTGGATAGTAATGATTTATATCAAGCAGCAGAAGATTTAGGTATTGAACAAGAAAAAATTGATAAAGCTTTATCAAACGAAGAAATGAAGGAATATGTAAATGTCATCTGGCAAGAAATTCTTACAAAAAAGGCTAGTAATAACACTAGTATTGATGAAGATTTGATTAAGGAAAAAACTAAAGAATTTCTAGAAAAAGCTAACAAAAATTATGATATTAGTTTAGACAATGATAAAATTGAAGAATTAACTGACAATGCTAGTAAAGCTGTTATTGAAGTTTCTAATGAACTACTTGAAGATAAAGATAATCAAGTAACTGGTTTCTTAGATGTAATAACTTTCTGTAGTAATTCTAAAGTAAGAGTTTTAACTATTGTTTTATTAATCATAGAATTAGTAAGTATCGCTCTTCTTACCCTTCAAAAGTTAAGTTTCTTTGCTTACTACACGTTTATTTCCTTCTTCACTGCTGCTCTTATAGGATTAGCAACAGGAGTTATTAGTTTTGCTCTTAGTACTGATAAAGAATTAATGGTACTAAATAGTATTATAAATAAAGGATACATTTTAGCTGGGGGTCTAGTGGGGTTAGGCATTATCTTCATTATAATAAACTTAATTATTAAACATAATCTTAATAAAGAAGTCGTTCCATTTTAGGAAACAACTTCTTTTTTTATTTGTTCAAAAACTTTAGCTAAATCCTCATGAATAACTATATCAGCTAAATAGTCATAAGGTGTTTTATCTTTATTTATAAGGACTAAGTGTTTACCTTCGAAATAAGCAATTAAAGAAGCAGCAGGATTAACCTGTAAAGAGGTGCCACCAATTATTAGTAAATCTGCATTACTTATCTCCTCAATGGCTTTTGATAGTATTTTCTCATCAAGTACTTCTTCATACAAAACTACATCTGGTTTAATAATTCCACCACAAGAACATTTTGGTATTCCTTTGGCATCAAAGACATAGTCTGCACTATAAAACTTATGACATTTTAAACAATAATTTCTTGATACTGAACCATGCAATTCATAAACATTTTTACTACCTGCTTCCTTATCGAAGCCATCTATATTTTGAGTAATTATAGCACTTAGTAATTTTTTATCTTCCATGAGCTTTAGCGTGTTATGAATAATATTAGGTTTATAATTTAAGCTATTTAATTTTTCTTTATAAAACTCATAAAACAAATCAGTATGTTGCATAAAGAAAGTGTGAGAAAGAATTTCTTCGGGAGAATACTTCCTTTTTTCTTTATATAAGCCATTACTTCCTCGAAAGTCTTGAAGTCCACTAGCAGTTGATACTCCTGCGCCACCAAAAAATACTGTTTTCTTTGAATTTTTTATATATTCAATTAGCTTATCTATTTCCATTATTTCACCTACAACCATCTCTTATATTTTTTAATATATAAATGCTTAACTATTTCTTCCAACACAATATAGAGTAATGATAATACAGCAACAAACAAATAAAATTGTAACGGAAGATAAGTAAAGTGGAAAGAAGGAATTGGTGCTAATAATATTGGTAATATCATAGAAGCAATTATGCATAAAAATGTTGAAAGTAATAAATATTTATTAGCAGTTGATTCAATAAATGGTATTTTGGCAGTTCTTACAAAATGAACGATTAAAGTTTGAGAAATAACTCCTTCAATAAACCAAGCTGTTTGAAACATTACTACATGATTTGCATCAAAACCTAAGAAGAAATAGAAGCCTACAAAAGCAATTATATCAATAGCAGAAGCTACTACTCCCATAATATTCATAAAACGACGTAAATCACTAGTATCCCATTTATGTGGTACTATTAAGAATTCTTTATCAACGTCATCAAACGGTATCATTGTTTGTGATAAATCATACAATAAATCTTGAAGTAAAAACTGAATTGGGAGCATTGGCAAAAATGGTAAGAAAATACTTGCTAAGAAAACACTGAAGACGTCACCGAAAGCAGCTGACAGCGCCATTTTCATATATTTCATAATATTTCCATAAACTTTTCTGCCCTCTAGTACTCCTTCGTAAACTACTTTTAAACTTTTCTTAAGAAGGATTATATCACTGGCTTCTTTAGCAATAGAAGTGGCTGTATTAACACTTATTCCTACATCTGCCCTAATAAGACTTGGAGCATCATTTACTCCATCTCCCATATAACCAACAACATGACCATTTTCTTTTAATAGTTTAATAATAGTATCTTTTTCTAAAGGAGTTAATCTTGCAAATACAGATACTTCCTCTACTACCTTTTTTTGCTCAGCAATATCAAGCTTGCTAAATTCTTCCCCAGTTATTACTCTTTCATTTGGAATAGCTGCTAAGGAACAAATATTTTGAGTTGCTTCTACATTGTCACCGGTAAGTATTTTAGTTGTAATACCAACTCTTTTTAAATTTCTAATGGTATTCTTAACTCCCGGTTTTATAGGATCTTCAAAAGCTACTACTCCTAAAAAGACAAGACCTTTATCATCAGTAATATTATTACTATTAGAATATTTCTTACTAGCAAGAGCAATTACTTGCATTCCTTTTTTACTTAATTCTCTAGATTTGGTTAAAATATCATCTCTTATTTTCTTAGTTAATTTAATTATTTCTTTATTTAGATAGATACTATTACAGCTATCAATTACTTCTATTAATGCTCCTTTTGTAAGCATTTGGTATTCTTCTTCATCTTTAATTACAATACTTGCTTTTCTTCGTTCATAATCGAATGGTATTTCATCAACCTTTTCATATTTATCTATTTCAATATTTCTTTTCTTAGCATAAGAAATAATAGCTTTATCTACGATATTTTTTATTCCGGTACTATAAATACTATTTATATAAGCATATTTTAAAACGTCTTCACTATCTTTAAAGTCACTATCAAGAGACAAAGTAAGAATAATTTCTCCTTTGGTTAAAGTACCTGTCTTATCGGTACATAGAACATCGATAGCACCTAAATTTTCAATTGCTTCACTTCTTTTTACTAGTGTATCTTTTTTTGCTAACGACTTTGCTCCTTTACTAAGATTAACATTAACTATCATTGGTAACATAGATGGAGTAATACCAACAGCTACTGATACGGCAAAGAAAAATGCTTCTAAGATATTGTGATGAATTAAAGAATTTAGAATGAAAACTAAAACTGTAATAACTAGCATATATTGAATTAAAGTTTTGCTAATAGCATTCATTCCTATTTCAAAATTGGTTAGTGTTTTATTTTTTAATGTCGACTTAGAAATATTTCCAAGATAAGTATTTTTCCCGGTTTTAATAACCATTGCTTTTCCTCGACCAGTAACAACACTAGTATTCATAAGGAGAATTCTATCCATTGTAAGTAAGCTATCACCGTTTTGACTTACTTTCTTTTCGACTGGAACACTTTCTCCCGTAAATACTCCTTGATTTACAAATAAATCTTTTGATTCTAACAATATAGCATCACTTGGTATAATACTTCCAGCATTTAATTCAATTATGTCTCCGACTACTACATCTTTAGTAGGAATTTCTTTCACTACATTTTGTCTAATGACAGTGGTAACTGTATAAATCTTAGATTTTAATTTCACATCAAATTTATAAGCGGAGTAATCTTGAACCAATCTTATAATACTACTAGTTAATGCTAATAGGATGATAATTAGTGAACCAAGTCTATCTCCTAATAAAAAGTTAATGACAGCTAATATAATTAAAATATAAATAAATGGGTCTTTAAAAGAATCAATTAGGAATGTAAAAATACTCTTTTTCTTTTCTTCATTAATGATATTTTTGCCATTTTCTTCTCTTCTTTTTAAAACTTCTTTACTGCTAAGTCCTATCTCTTTACTATTAAACTTTTCTAATAAATACTGCTTATCTTTACCTACATACTCTTTATATTCTTTATATAATGTTTCTTCATTAAAATTATTAACATCTTTTCTAGAAAATTTTGGTACCATCTACATCCCTACCTTCTAGACAATTATAAAACATCTGAAAGAAAATTTAAAGATGCTAATAGCTAATCTTTCTTAGTGATTTCTTTTTCATAAAGACTTTTATACAGTTTACTATTTTTTAGTAATTCTTTATGGGTACCTTCAGCTTTTATTTTCCCACCGTCAAGTAGTAGTATTCTATCAGCATTCTTGATTGTTGATAAACGGTGAGCAATCATTAAAATTGTATAGTCTTTTTGTAAATTATCAATTGCTTGTTGAATTTTCGCTTGAGTTTCATTATCAAGTGCACTACTAGCTTCATCAAATAAGATAATTTCTGTTTTTTGTAGAAATGCTCTTGCAATCGCTAGTCTTTGTTTTTCACCACCAGATAAATTAACTCCACCTTCACCAACTACTGTGTCATACTTATTAGGTAGTGAACTAATATATTCATCTAGACAAGCTAATTTACAAGCTTCTACCATTTCTTCCTCTGTTAAATCATTTTTTACTAATTTTAGATTATCTTTAATACTCATATTAAAAATGTAAGGATTTTGACTGACAATAGTAATATTACCTCTGATAGTATCTTTATCTAATTTTTTTATATTAACACCATCCATCGTGATTGTCCCATCATAATTATCATACATTTTACATAATAGATTGAAGATTGTGGTTTTACCTGCTCCACTTTTTCCAACAAATGCAACCGTTTCATTAGCATTAACTTTGAAATTTAAATCATTAAGAATTAACTTAGTATCATATTTAAAAGTTACATTTTTAAATTCAAAGTCACCATTAATTTTAGTTAAGTGTTTATTACCAAACTTTTCTTTTTGATACTTATCATCATCAAATATGTCAAAGACACGAGAAGCTGACAAATTAAATTTCTTTACTAATTCATGTAAAGATGTAATATTTTGTATCAAGTTATTATAACTACTTCCAAAGTTTATAATAACAACACCTACTGCGGCTGAAATAGCATTTATTCTTATTTGGGAAACAACTATTAAAAGAGTTATAAAATTACAGGCATCTGAAAATGACCATCTTACAAAAAGATATGATAAATTTTTATTCTCCATTTCATACTTTTGATTATTTAGTTTTCTAAATCTATCCTTAAGTTCTGTTAAAAAACTAACTTCACCATTTAGCATTTTAATATCTTCGGCACCACGAACTATTTCACCAGCAAAGCCAGTCATCGAATCATTATATTTTTTATATTCTTTTTCTCTTTCGTTATATTTATTAATTCTTTTTGTTTCAAAAATAAATCTTGCTAAAAGAGCAAATAAGACAAAGAAAAACATCGGTTTACATAATATAAAGTAACTAACTATTATTCCTAAATTAGAAACAATTCCATTGATGTATTCACTCATATCGGTAAAGATTGTAGAAATACTTTTGGTATCATCAACTAATCTTTGAATAAAGACCCCAGAACCATTTTCTTCTAAAGTTTTATTATTAAGTTTTAATATTTCTTTTCCCAAATCAGACTGTATATCAATATAGATTTCTCTAAAGATTTTTTCATAAAGTCTATTTCTAAAGAAATGAAAGAAATTATCTATAATACACATACTCAAAATAACTAGACCAGTATAAATTACTTGGTCAAGTTTATTATCTGTTAAACCAACAATTATGGTTGCTAAAACAAATGGATAAGCCACACTAAAAACTATATTAAAAAAGCTTAATACCATATAAGTAATTATTCCTCTTTTTTCCTTTTTTGCATATTTCCAAATAGACTTAATATTTTTTATGAATTCATGCATACTTTTCACCTCCAAATTATATTTCATTTTTTTCTTATCTTGATTACATCAGTATCAGAAAGTTCACCAATGAGTAAAGAAGAATTAACATTATGATTTTGAAAATTTTCTAACACTTTGCCTTCGTCATAATTAGCATAACAATACTTACAAAGATGTTTACAGGAATTATAAAAACCAATATCAACCATCTCGACACAATTACATAGATTCTCTTTACGCATTCTTCCTTTTCGATAGACTTTACCTGTCAAAGTATAAGCCATTTTTTTACTAAGACAATCTTCTTTAACAAAACCATATTTTACTAAATCTTCCTTCTCAAAACAAGTTTGACAACTTATATTATATTTACTAGCTATTCTACTAAAGTTGATACCTATTTCTTTATAATCATTCTCAGTAAAATGAATTATCTTCAGACTACTCATATTTTTGCGAACATTTTTATAATCATCTATAAAAGAAATTATTATATGATTAGTTACACCGTCTAATAAAGAACAAAGTCTTTCAAAAGCTTTAATATGATAATTAAGATTATATCTTTCGCTTAAAAAGATAGGATCATATCTAACATAAACATTTTCTTTACCAATAATTTCTGCTATTTTTTTAACTCCTTCTATTATTAAACTCTTATTAGGAACATTTACTTCAACATCATTTTTATAAGGAGTAATTGTTACATTAAAGAGAATTGGTTTATCAAATTCTTTTAGATAAGGTATTATCGGAAGAGGATTTTTGGTACAAAAATATAGCAAATCAACATCTTCAAAATAAATTCTACTCACTAGACTATTATAGAAAGGATTTCTAACATCAACATATCCTTCCCTATATCGATTAATAAACCACTTCGTATAAAATGCTACTATATCTGTTCTACCACTTGCAAATAAAATCATTTTTCACCAACTACAAATTTTATTTATTATTGTCTCACTCATCTGAGTTCTCCCTTCTTTTTTTAGAAGTAAAATTATTATAGCATAGAAAATTTGTTCGTCAATAGTTTTTATAAAAAATTTTACAAAAAAAGCACATATCAAATGTACTATTAAATATATATAGCTATACTTCCATTCCAAAAATGCAATTATTGTATAAAAATTCAAGTAAAGATTCCATTTTATTGGTATTGTAGTATTCAGTTAATAAACTATTAAATTCTTTAAAATATTCTTCTTTAATAGTAATAACACCACAACCATTTTCTATCATAATCTTGTTAGCCACTATCATACTTGTCCTTTTATTGCCATCCCAAAAAGCTTGTGTCCTCATCAAATATAGCATAAGTACTAAACTTCTCTTAGTTATATTCTCTTCTTTCATAATATTTTTAATGGCTGCAATTATTTTTGTTTCATCAGGTATATCTGGAATATAGTCTACACCATTTATACCAACTTTTCCTGTTCTAAGTACTCCCCACTCTAACGATTCACCTCTTGAAACAAATGCATTAATCTTGCATATAAGTTCAAGAGTTATAGGTTCATCTATATTAGAAAGGACAAAATTCCAAGCGTCTCTTAGATTTAAAATGCAATTAATTTCATCTAACTTCAATGAAGGAACATTACTACCATTCAAAATCTTTTTGACATTAAAATAATTTGTATTAAATCCTTCTAATTTAACACTATTATAAATAATAGAATTTAATCTCTCTTTTGCTAAAAATACGTTTTCTTTCTGACTTAAATGAAATTTATCAATCATAATACTTCTCCTTATCAATACACAAAAAAAAGCTCCATCCAAGATAAAGCTTTAATCACATAAATGGTGGGCTGTTAGGGATTCGAACCCTAGACCCACTGATTAAGAGTCAGTTGCTCTACCAACTGAGCTAACAGCCCATAAAGTGATTTACTACGTTAGTATAGCATAATTTTTTTTAAAATGGAATACCTAAATTATAGTAAATCATCAACATTTTAGGGAAAATTAACTATTTTTCCACTTTTTTTGAAATAATTCTTGTAATTCATTACATTTATCAACATCCATTGGTGGAACATCTTTTAAAGGATTTTTGATACCAAGCTCTTCATATTTAGAAAATCCCATGTGATGGAATGGTAAAAACTCTACTCTTTCCACATTATCAATCTTTTTTAAATATTCTACTAATGAGTCAATATATTCTTCGCTATCCATCATACCAGGTACAACTACTTGTCTAATCCAAACAGGTTTACCACTTTTATTCATCGCTTCAATAAATTTTAAAGAATCAGCCATTTCTCTACCTGTTAAATGTTTATAACCTTCTCTTGTAGTAAACTTAACATCAAATAAGATTAAATCAACAAGACTAAGAATTTCATCATAATCACCTTTTCCTACACCACAAGTATCTAAAGCGATATGAATATCTTCTTTCTTTAATTTTTTACAAACATCAGTTAGAAACTCAATTTGAAGAAGGGGCTCTCCTCCAGAGAAAGTTACCCCTCCAGAATTTCTTTTAAAATATGGTTTACTTCTTAAAACTTTCTTAACAAGTTCATCACTAGTAATATTATCTTCTCTTTTAACCCACATTTCTGGATTATGACAGTAAAGACAACGAAGACGACAGCCTGTTAAAAAGACAACTGTTCTAATACCTGGTCCATCTACAAGTCCAAATGTTTCAATAGAATCGATTGCACCAGTCATTTACATTTTCTCATGGAAAGTTCTTGCAATTACTTCCTCTTGTTGCTTTCTTGTAAGTTTATTAAATCTAACTGCATAACCAGAAACACGGATTGTAAGTAGTGGATACTTATCAGGATTATTCATAGCATCAATTAAAGTCTCACGGTTTAAAACGTTTACATTTAAGTGATGTGCTCCTTGGATGAAATAACCATCAAGTAATGATACTAAGTTTTCAATACGTTCTTCTTCACTATGTCCTAAAGTATTAGGAACGATTGAGAATGTATTAGAAATACCATCACGACAACAATTAGCCCAATCTAGTTTTGCTACTGAGTTAAGAGATGCTATAGCACCAGATGAATCTCTTCCATGCATTGGGTTAGCTCCTGGAGCAAAGGCAACACCTGCTTTTCTACCATCTGGAGTAGCACCAGTATTAGAACCGTAAACTACATTTGAAGTAATTGTTAAAATAGATAAAGTTGGATGAGCATTACGATAGCAAGGATGTAAACATAACTCTTCATAGAATTTATTAATAATTTCCTTAGCAATATCATCTACTCTATCATCATCATTACCGTATTTAGGATAATCTCCTTCAATTTCAAAATCAACAGTTATACCATCTTCATCTCTGATTGGTTTTACTTTAGCATATTTAATAGCTGATAGTGAATCTACTGCTACTGAAAATCCAGCTACACCATAAGCCATTAATCTATTAACATAAGTATCATGTAAAGCCATTTGACCTGCTTCATATGCATATTTATCATGCATATAATGAATAATGTTCATAGCATCAGAATAAATTCTTGCTACTTCGTGCATCATCTTATAATAAGCTTCTTTTACTTTATCATAATCAAGGACTTCATCTGTCATCTTTTCAAATCCTGGAATAACTAAATCACGTCTTACCTCATCAACGCCGCCATTTAGAGCATATAATAGAGTTTTAGCAAGATTACAACGTGCTCCAAAGAATTGCATATCTTTACCAATACGCATTGCTGATACACAACAAGCAATACCATAGTCATCACCCATAGATGGACGCATTACATCATCATTTTCATATTGAATAGAATCAGTTGCAATACTTACTTTAGCACAATATTTTTTCCAAGGTTCTGGTAACTTATCTGCCCATAAAACTGTCATATTAGGTTCAGGGGCACTTTCTAAGTTCTCTAGGGTATGAACAATTCTGAAACTTGTTTTATTAACTAATGTTTCCCCTTCATTGGTCATACCACCTAATGAACAAGTAACCCAAGTAGGATCACCTGAGAATAATTCATCATATTCTGGTGTTCTTAAATGTCTTGCTGCTCTTAGTTTAATAACAAATTGATCAACTATTTCTTGAACATCACTTTCAGTTAGAGTACCGTTTGCTAAATCTCTTTCAAAGTATATATCAAAGAAAGCATCTACTCTACCTAAACTCATAGCAGCACCATTATTTTCTTTAATAGCTGCTAAGTAACCAAAATATGTCCATTGTACTGCTTCTTTAGCATTCTTAGCAGGTCCTGAAATATCAAATCCATAACTCTTAGCCATTTCTTTAATTTCATTCAAAGCTCTATACTGCATTGATATTTCTTCACGAAGTCTAATAGTTTCATCATCCATAACTGTTATTTTCATATTATCCCAGTCATTTTTCTTCTGTTCCATTAAATAATCAATACCATATAATGCTACTCTTCTATAGTCACCTATTATTCTTCCACGTCCATAAGCATCAGGAAGTCCTGTTAATAACTTATTATGACGGGCACGTCTAATTTCTGCTGTATAAGCATCAAATACTCCATCATTATGGGTCTTAACAAGATTTGTATCTTTAATAAAATGTTCAAGGTCAGAATCCATTTTATAACCATAAGCTTCTAACTCTTGATAAACCATTTTTATTCCACCCTTAGGAACAATTTCACGTTTACCTAGTTCATCAGTTTGAAGTCCTACGATTACGTCGTCATCTTCTGAAATATACCCAGGTTTAAAAGCGTTAATTCCTGCAGGATGTACTGTATCTATATCGATTACGTGTTTTTTAATTTCTTCTTTACACATATCATCATAGACTTTTAAAACTCTTTTAGTTTTATCAGTTGGTCCTACTAAAAAGCTTTCATCACCTTCATACTTTTTATAGTTTTTCTTAATGAAATCATTTACATTAATTTCTTTTGTCCAAGCTCCTTCATTAAAGCCTTTCCATTCTTCTTTCATCTTTTCTACCTCCTACCATTTTATTATACCATGATGAGTAATTTTTACTCAAATATCTTAGAAAAATTTACAATATTTTACCTATTTATTATTAAGATTTATTACATCATAATAAGAGGTTACTCCTTCATAATTAATATCACTAATTGGTTTACTAATACCTGTCTCGTTATATTCAATATATTTATTTAAATTTTTATCACACCACTCTTTAGAAGGTTCATTTCCACTACCAAACATTAGTGTTAAATCTAAAAATACTGGATTTTTAGTATAAAACTTTGTAGTAAATTCATTTCTCGAATAGATAACATAAGCATGGTTAGTAGTATTAACTATATTTTGAATTGTATCATTAGCTTCTACAATGAAAGAATAAGTATGCCACTCTTTATCTACTAAAGTTCCATAAAAGCTAACTTTAACATTTTCTAATCCTAAATTAATAATTTTAGTTGATGAATCACTTCTAACAGTTTGAGCAATGTAATATTTATGAGAATTCTCTACTTTTTCTAACGGTTGTTGATATAGTCCACAACAACTATCTGCGATATCAGTACAATCTATTGACATTATTTTATCATCAATGGTAATTAATTTGGAGTAATGTATCGTCCAATTTTCTCCATTATTTGAAAAGCTAGGATTCTTTATTAAGTTATTAACTTTGACATAATATTTTCGACACTCTCCATCTACTACCAAATCACCACCTGCTTTTTGACATAATTTATTAAGATTAGAATTACCACTATGTTCTACCACTACTTTAAGTTTTCCAAAGTAATACTTATTCATCGCAGTATTATCTGCATCGATTGCTAACCAAACCCTTAACTGAAATTTTTTAGTTACATCACTACCTATTATTCCTTGATATAATTCTGCAGTAGAAGATAAATCTTTAACTTCTAAATTTTCGTCATCAGCTGTCAAACTATATCTTATATATTTATAAGGTATCAACTCGCAATCAGTACCACATTTGTTTTTAGCAGCAACATCATCTTCTAAAGATATTATATACAATAAATCAGTATTACTATTATTAATTAAAGAAAAACTATATGGTTCACTTTTTAAACCTTCACTATCTTCTGTTGGTAGCGCATCAGTAAGACTTATATCTTCAGAACTAGATTCATCTAATTTAACTTCTAAATCCCCTATCTTATAGATAATCTTTTCACTATTTCCCGAAATATTCTTTGCAAGTAAGGCGTAACTTATCCCTAAAGTAACAATCACTATTAATATTAAGCTAATTATTATTATATATTTTTTTCTTTCTTTCATTTCACAAACAACCTTTCTTAAACACAAAAAAGACAGAATAAAATCTTTCCTATTCCATCAATTTGACACTATGAAAGAAAGTAGTTTTGCTACTTAGTGCTAATAAGTACCCCCCCCCAGGTTAATTTTGAGTTAACTTGAGATAATTCATCATTATAATTAAAACGATTAAGCATTTTTATCTCCCACTTTCTTTTCTTCTTTTTAATAACCGAGTCTTAGTATTTCAAAGTTAGCATTATAACTTACGCCTTTTAGTCTAGCTTCACGACTAGTTGTATATAGAAGGTCAAAAGCAAATTTCTTACCTGCTGCTCTTCCAATATCTGGTCCTCTATCTAGAACAATACCAAGTACTGTTCCTTCATTACTATTAGATATTCTAACTATAGTACCAAAAGGGTAATTTCTATCTCCTGCTAAAATTCGTACTTCTCCATACTGATTATCATTATAAGTAATATTACCACCACTTATTTGGTAGCCAGAAGAAGTATAATTTCCAATATCAGCACCATAACCACTCATCTTAGCAGTAAAGACTTCACCTTGATAATACATTCTTGTTTCTTCTTGATTACTATTAGTATTATCACTGTCATTACTAGCTGGTTTAGCTTCTTCGACTGGTTCTTTTTTTATTTCTTCTTTCACTTGACTAACTACTTGTTTAGTTTCTTCTTTAGCTGTTTCTTTTTCTTCACTAACTTCTTCTTTAGTTTCAATAGAAACAGTTTGAACTGCTACTTCCTTAGTAATTATACTGCTATCAACAAAAGTATCTATCCTTTTAACTGATACAGATTTACTATCCGGTATAACAGTTGTAACTGTTAAAATAGATGCCATTGCAAGACAGGTATCTATAAAAACAAATAACTTTTTCATTAAATCACCTATTAATAGTGTACTAAAAATTTTACTTTTCGGCAACCTCCACAAAATAACTTTTAATCACTTCATAGTCAGAATAAGGTAAATATTCTTTTCCAAGCGCCATATAATTATCTCTTCCTTTACCTGTAATAAAGACAATATCATCTTCTTCTGCCATTGCTAAAGCTTTATAAATAGCTTCTTTTCGGTCGATTATTCGCTCATAATTAGTTAAATCGCTAGTTGCTAATAAATCATCTATTATTTGATTAACATCTTCTTCTCTTGGGTCATCCATAGTAAAGATTACATAATCAGACTTTTCAAGAACGACTTTTCCCATTGAAGGACGTTTTTCTCTTTCTCGTCCCCCAGCAGAACCAGTCACTGTTATGATTCTATTCTTCTTTATTTTATTTAGATAAGTAAGTATTTTATCTAAAGCATCAGTTGTATGTGCATAATCAAGCATAACCATATATTTATTAGTAAATGGTAACACTTCTAAGCGACCTTCGATTTGTTTTAAGTTCTCAACTTTTGCTAAGACTTCTTCGATTTTCATCTGTTTTGCAAGACATACTAAAATAGCAGCAGCAATATTTAAGACATTAAATTCTCCAAGTAGTGGACTTAGAACCATATATTCCTTGTTTTTATAAATAAATGTTATTTTTAATTTATTAGCAACTTCTTCATAATTTTTGATATATAAAGTATCTGTTTCTTTAAAGCCATAAGTAAGAATAGTTCCTTTACTACTAGCTAACACCCTTGTAAAGTTTACATCACAACTATTTAGAATAGAAAAGCCATCAGGTTCAACTTGTCTAAATAATTGGCACTTACATTCTATATAATTATCTAGAGTTTTATGAATATTTAAGTGATCTTCTGTAATATTAGTAAGGACTGCTATATGATATTTAATATCGTCAAGTCGATGTCTAAAGAAAGCCTCGCTTGACGCTTCCATTACAAGCTCTTTACACTCATCATTGACAAATTCAGTTAAGTATCTGTAAAGTCTATCAACATCAGGTGTAGTATTACGCATTGATAAGCTCTTACCCTTCCACTTACGACCATTAGTACCAAGATATGCACAATCATCACCTAATAACTGATAAATAATTTCAGCAACCGTTGTTTTTCCATTAGTACCAGTTATTCCAATCATCTCTAACTTATTATAAGGATAATCATAATACTTAGAACAAAGCTCTCTTAAATAACTATTAGTATCTTTAACTCTAATCAAAGGAACAGACTTCTCCCCTACATCTTTAGAAACTACTACTGCGCAAGCACCATTACTAATCGCTTCATCGATAAAATCGTGTCTATCAGCAGTAACTCCCATTGTACAAACGAAAATATCCCCTTTTTCGACCTCTTTAGAATTAATTTTTATTCCTGTCACTTCAGTATTACTAGCTATATCAGGAAATAATTCATTTAGTTTTTTCACCTTCATCACCTATTATTAGTATAATCGAAAAAATTTAGGAAAGAAACAATTACTTTTTCGGAAAAGTAATTACTTTCGTTTTCACTTTTTCAGATTTAGTAGTTAATCTTCTAGCATAATCTTCTCTCACACCTTGATAGATTGTTTCTTCTTCAAGAATTGCTTCTTTAAAATCAGCTTTATTTATATTTTTCTTTTCATCAATCGCCGCATAAGCAAAAGCACGACCTAAGATATTAACAGCAAGTGCAGGATTAGAAATATTATCTTGATAATTTCTATGTTCCTTACTAGTTAAATCAGTTAACATATTAATAATTTCAAAAGAATCTTCCATTTCTATATCTAGATACTTTTCATAATTATTATTCTTCATCATCAATATATCTATTAGCATTTCTTTATCTGGCTCGGAAACTGTTATAATATTAAACCTTCTTCGAAAAGCTTTATCATTTAATATTGATTTTTCATATTCTTCTTTAGTAGTAGCACCAATCACTTGGACTTTACCACTACTTAAATATGGTTTTAGAAAATTAGCAACATCAATCTTATTACTATCGCAACTACCCGCTCCCATAATCATATGAATTTCATCAATAAAAAGAATTATATTATCATGCTTGTCCAAAGTAGTGATTAGTCTATTCAGTTTTCCTTCTAATTCCCCACGATATATTGTATTAGCAACTATTTTAGGCAAATCAAGATTAAATATCTTTTTATTTTTTAAAACTGTTGGAACATTACCACTATTCATCAAATAAGCAATTTTCTCTACAATAGCAGTTTTTCCTACTCCAGCTTCACCAATTAAAATAGCACTTCCTGGAGAAATCAAACTTGCTTCTAATCTACGAACTTCCCTATCTCTTCCTACAATATCATCTTTATTAATAGATAGGTAATCACCAAATTCTTTCAAATCACTTGCTACTTTGGAAATAAAACTGTTGTCAATAGAAGTTTTAAAATTATCATTCATAGAAGGAGACCCAATAAATTCAGTAAAATTATTTCTAACCATCTCAAGATTAAGGTCATTTTTTTTGAATAAACAATTAATAACATCACTATTTGTACAATAATCATATAAAGCATTAGCTACTAATATTTTAGAAGTGGTGTCTTCAAGTGAAAGTGGTTCACTTATTCTCTTTAAAAACTTATAGCTATCTATAAATAACTCTTTAAATTCATCTTTATTTAATTCTTCCAAGTTATCTAAAGATATTTTAAAACTATCTGTAACGATTTTCATTGTAATATTATTATCTTTAAAGAAACAAGTTATATCATCATTAACTGATAAACCTGCAAGAAAGATAGCTAATGTATATTTATCATTAGAATTCATCTGCTTTGCCATTGAATGTGAAAGATAAGTTATTTCAGTATCTTTAAGAACAGTATAAATACTAAACATCTTAGAAATAGTCCTTGTTAACTCTTCATCAGCTTTTGTACAAAATAGTTCATATTCTTTATCAAGCATCTACTTTTCCCCCTTAGTAAAAGTAGAAAGATTATATTCTTTCTACCTTTAGCCCTACTAAAACATCATTTAATTCTGTGTCTTTTTCTAGTTTCTTATCTTCAATTAATTCAGCTGCTAATGTTTCATTTTTAATATATTCATCATAAGATGATAACATTTTATCAAACATTTCATCACTATTATAATATAAATTAATATGGTCAGTAATAACAAAATCAGCTTCTTTTCTTAAACTTTGAACTTTTCTTACTACTTCTCTAGCAAGTCCTTCTAATATTAAATCTTCAGTTAATGAGGTATCTAAAACAATACTTGTTTTACCATTACTTGCAGCACAGTAACCTGTTTTATTCTTAAGAGTTGTCAAAATCATATCTTCTGTAACTTCTATTTCTTCACCTAAGAAATTCATCTTAAAGTATCCTGCTTTTATCTTATTAACATCATTAATATCTAATTTACTAACTGCTTCTTGGAAGTCTTTCATCTTAGGTCCAAATACTTTACCTACTACTTTAAAGTTTGGTTTAACGATATAGTCCATATATTCAGTCATATCATCTTTATATACTATTTCTTTAATATTAAGTTCTTCTTTAATGATACTTTCAAAATCATCAATAACTGCTTCATCAACAAGTGGTAAAATCATAAAGTTAAGTGGTTGTCTTACTTTGATAGTGGCATCTTCTCTGGCATTTCTTCCTAAACTACAAATATCTCTTACTAGTTCCATTCTTTGTTCTAAGTCTTTTGATAATAATGTTTCATCTACTTTAGGAAAGTCTTCTAAATGAACAGAAGTATTACCAGTTAGATTTTGATATATTTCTTCTGATATATATGGTGTAACAGGTGCCGTTATTTTAGTTAAAGTTAGTAATGTTTCATAAGTTGTTAAATAAACTGCTTTTTTATCTTCTGTTAATTCACTAGCCCAGAATCTTCTTCTATTACTTCTAATATACCAGTTAGAAAAATCATCATTAATGAAATCTACTATTTTATGAACAACTATATTAAGGTCATATTTTTCATAAGCATCAGTTACATCTTTTACCATGTGGTTTAATTTAGATAGTAACCACTTATCGGTTAAATCACGTTTTGAAACAGGAATATTATATTCTCTTGGATCAATTTTATCAGCATTAGCATACATTTCAAAGAATGAATAAGCATTTTTAAATGTTGATAAGTATTTAGAATATACTTCTTTTAAACCATCATCATCGAATTTAATTGGTGACCAAACTGGTGAAACATAAGGTAAATAGAAACGAATTGTATCTGCTCCATATTTTTTCATAGTAGTAAATGGTTCTACAATATTACCTTTACTCTTACTCATCTTCTTACCAAATTTATCTAGCAATAAATCATTTACTAAAACATTTTTATAAGGAGCTTTACCAGTTACAAAAGTAGAAATTAATAATAAGGTATAAAACCAACCTCTTGTTTGGTCAATTCCTTCGCAAATAAAGTTAGCTGGGAACTGTTCTTCAAATAGTTCTTTATTTTCAAATGGATAATGATATTGTGCAAATGGCATAGAACCAGAATCAAACCAGCAATCAATTACTTCTTTAACCCTTGTCATTTCTTTACCACAGTCTGGACAAGTAATATGTACATTATCAACATATGGACGATGTAAATCGATAGATTCATCTATTTTTTCAATAGATTTAGCAACTAATTCTTCACGTGAACCAATCATTTCCATATGGCCACAAGAACATCTCCAAAGTGGTAATGGTGTACCCCAATAACGGTTTCTTGAAATAGCCCAATCATTCATATTAAGTAACCAGTTACCAAATCTCTTTTCACCAACAAATGATGGATACCAATTAACTGTATCGTTATTTTTAACAACTTGGTCTTTTAATTTAGTAACTTCTAAGTAATATGATGGTTTAGCGTAGTATAGAAGTGGTGTTCCACATCTCCAACAATGTGGATAGTCATGTAACATCTTTTCTTTTTTGAAGAGTTTATCATTTTCTTTTAAGTATTTGATAACATCTATATCAACATCAAAGACATTTCTACCTTTCCATAATCCTTCCGTATAACAACCATCTTCTCCTACTGGATTTAATACTGGTAAGTTGTATTGTTTTCCTACATTATAGTCGTCTTGTCCAAACGCAGGAGCTATATGAACAATACCTGTTCCAGCATCCATTGTTACATAGTCAGCAACTGTAACAAAGAAAGCTTTTTTATCTACTTTAAGACTTGGTATTAACTGTTCATATTCCATATATTCTAAGTTTTTACCACTATACTCTTCTAAAACAGTATATTCATCACCTAAAACTTTATTAGCTAAAGCTTTAGCAACGATAAACTTAGTTCCACGACTTTCAACTAAAACATACAACTCTTTTGGATTAACACATAAAGCAACGTTACTAATCAAAGTCCAAGGAGTAGTAGTCCATACTAAGAAGTAAACATCTTCATCTTTCTTCTTCATTGGAACAATAACTGTATTAGCAGTTACTTCTTTATAACCTTGTGCTACTTCGTGAGAAGCAAGTCCAGTTCCACATCTTGTACAAAATGGTAAAATCTTATGACCTTCATAGAATAAACCTTCATCAAAGAATTTCTTTAAAATCCACCATTCTGTTTCAATATAGTTATTATCATAAGTAACATAAGGATGTTCCAAGTCAATAAATTGACCCATTTCTTTAGTAAGATCAGAGAAAGCCTTCTCATTCTTCCAAACACTTTCCTTACATTTTTTATTGAAGTCTTCGATACCATACTCTTCAATATCTTTCTTAGAGTTAAAACCTAATTCCTTTTCAACTTGCAATTCAACTGGTAAACCATGTGTATCCCAACCAACTTTTCTTAAGACACGATACCCTTGCATAGTTTTATATTTACAAAATGTATCTTTTAAAAACTTAGCCATCATATGATGAAGTCCTGGCATTCCATTAGCAGTAGCAGGTCCATCATAAAAAACAAAGTTTTCACAGTCTTTTCTATTATCAATACATTTCTTTAAGATATCTTCTTTTTCCCATTCTTTAGCAATTTCTAATTCAATATTATGTACATCACCTTTTTTTAATTCTTTAAACTTCATAATTACCCTCCTTAAACAAAAAAATCTATGTCAAAAGGACGATTCACTCGTGGTACCACCTTTCTTCATAGATTAATCTATCTTATTCTAGTTAACGTCTAGTCCCCGTCTTTATCTTATCCATAAAGCACAACTTGAAAGTGATCTAAAATAAGTTCCGTCTTCTTTTTCACCAACCAAGAAGTCTCTACTAACTTTCCTTATTTCCGTCTTTCGCACTTGTTTTTCTTAATTAATATACCATTTTCTAATTTAGATAGCAAGGACTTTTTCATCTTTTTAGTGTTTTAGTTTTAACTATTTGTTTATAAGAATGTGATGTATCATTATTTTTAGTTAAGAAAGAAACATCTTGTGAAAACTTTTCATTTATTCCCATTGTTTCTTTTACATAATAATATTCATCTTGTTCACAATTAATCATAAGTTCCATATAATCAGCAGCTAGTTCTTTAGAAATATCACAAGTATCACTTATATAAGATTCATAAATTTTTCTAAAAATATTTACTTGTTCAATAAATCTCTCATCTTGTTTACCACTTTCTGTAACAGTACCTTGACAAGCCATATTAAAGATTACATTACCATAAAGTGATAACTTAAGAGGAGTAAACTTCTCTTCTCTTTCCATATTAATAGCAATAACATTTCTTAAAGCTAAACGTATTATTTCTACTTTATATCCATAACCAATTACATCACTCGCTTCTCCTACGGTTAAATCATCAGCAAAAGCAATATCTTTAGCTATATTATTACGAAGAAGAGCAGCATCTTTTTCTCTTAAAATATTTAAGAAAGCTTTTTTATCTTTATCAGTTTTAATATTAAAATAATCAAGAAAAGCATCTATATCAGAATCAAAAATACTAGCATAATAATCATTAAGATTAGTATCTTCATCCGTCAAAGTTAATAACTGTAACTCATCTTCAAAACATCTTTCCGAAAAATATATATTTTCATTTCCAAGCATATCACTATAATATTCAGAATTATTTTCGTTATAAATGGCACTTTCAGCAGAACTTTCAACAATAGAAGATACATATTTATTAAAAGAAAGTTCCCCTTTTTCTTCTCTATCTTTACAAATATGTTGTCTAGCATGGTCTATTTCATGGAGAAAGATTTCCGATAGTTGCGTAAAAAAATCGATTGATGGATAATAAATATTTGTAACATTGTCAAGATAAATTGTTATTTTATTATCTTTATTCACATAATCACCATAAAGGTCATTATCAATTGGTTTAGTATAAAGAAGAACAACCAAATCGCTAAGTTTACATAAATCTTCATTATTATTACTCGATAATTGATTACCTTGTATCAAAGCAATTTCATCTCTTAATGTACTCTTAAGATTTAAAACAACCGCTCTATACGCCAAATCAACATCATCAGAATCAAGAGCATTAATATAATTTGAAGATGGATGTTCCTCAATATATTTATTAGTATTATCTATAATTTTAGCAACCAATTGATCATTACTACCAATAAACTGAAAGTCACATTCCTGCTTACTAGCAGCTAATTCATCCAAGTTTTCCACATCTTTCGAAGAAGCAAGTCCTTTTGAAAAATTATATTTAACTTTATAATTATCAAAGAAATCATAATATCTTTTTTCTATTTCATCAAGAGTTAATCTATTCTTCTCAAGTTCCATATGTCTTTCAAAACTCTTAGAACTAAACTTATAATCATTTTCATAACGATTAATCACAACAGCAGATAAAAGCCAAAATGATAATAACTTTATTCTTCTTTTCACATAAACCACCCCACAGCGGTCTTTATACTATCATTTATCAAACCACATGTCAATAGCAAAAAATGAGCAACACAATAGATGGTTACTGTCCACAGCTGAATAGTGACTTTTTTTTAAAACAACTAACCAACTTTGAACGGATTTAAAGCAGTTCCATCTCCTTTAGTTATTTGTGTATCAGCTTTCAGGTTAATAACTGGGCGGACCCCGAAGGAGCGATACACGTCGTCCCACGGGTACAAACTACCAGAGGGAGAAACATTCCAGAAATGTGCATAAGAGCTGCCAGAATATAAGCGACCGGGCGAAAGAGACCACTGATATTGTCCATTATATAA
>UMBX01027563.1_pt1 | contig 35897 bp, 25 predicted proteins | sample 1964081 | NCBI WGS metagenome assembly UMBX01 (sample SAMEA4835952, study PRJEB28245) | human gut metagenome | biome: gut microbiome; material: fecal sample | place: Denmark | collected 2008
ACAACGTAAAGGATGATGGTTCATTCGAATTCCTTGGTAAGAAGACTAACCCTAAGACATTGTACTCTAAGGCTCATCTTGACTGCAACCTCGTTCTTGCAGGATACTCTGACGGAAAGAAGGATCCAGGAAAGGCAGATCAGCCAGCTAACGTTATAGAGTGCTCAGAAATGTTCTTCAAGAACTCTCAGTTAGTTGATTCTCCTGCTATGACAGAAGAAGTTGGTAAGCTTGTTGGTGATATCAATACACAGAGATATACAGTAGTTGATAAGGTAGCCAGAGGCGAATGGACTGTTGATGAAGGTATGAAGCAGTATACAGATACAGTTGGTTCTAAGGTTGATGCAGCTCTTAAGTCATTAAATACAAAGTTCGCTGGTAAGTAATTAGTGATTTAAGCTACTTAATATGTATTATTAGTGATACCTGCTATCACATATGGTCGTGCCAGGAGACCTGGTCTTCTGGCACGATATTTTGCTTAATAAGCATTGTTACTATAATATTAGGAAAGAAGGGTATAAAGATGCAGTGTAAGTCTTGTGGAACAGAGCTTCCTAAGAAGGCAAAGATTTGCCCTAAGTGTGGAGCACTTAATGGTAAGCCAGCTGGTAATACCAGATATTTAGCTATTATCGGTATGGTAATCATGTTATTAGGCGGATTGCTTCCATTTGTTCAGTCAAATGAAGAACTTATGGACGGTTATACACCTAAGGCATACTCATTTGGTTTCATGAATATCAGCGTTATATTTATGTGGTATCTTTTTATGTTGCTTATCGTTGCTGGTATTCTTTTAGTTGTTGCTAAGAAAGAAAAATTATCAATTGTAACATCAGTACTTGCTACAGTTGTTGCATTTGTATCTATGTTTGCATTCCAGTTCTCTAGTACAGATGGTAAAACTAAGACTGGTGCATTAAAGTATGTATACCATAATGTATCTGATTTATTATCAAACGGATATGGTGGTAATACTTATTCAATCGGTTCAGGTGTATATGTTATCATACTTGGACTTATCGTTGCTATCATAGGTGTATTCTGGGATGTTGTTAAGTTATTCAAGAAGGATCTCGGAGTAGATAGCAAGTATTTATCTAACTCATTAAATCAGAGTATTACGCAGAAGATGTTCTACTACAGAGGATTCTATATTATGTTCCTCCCAGTATTTATCATGATATTATTATTCTTCTACTGGCCAATGTTAGGATGTCGTTATGCGTTCACATCATATGTATTAGCTAACCCATATTATATAGGTATTTTCCACTTCCAGACTATGTTAAGATTCGATACATATTTCTGGCAGGCATTCAGAAATACACTTGTATTATCAATCGTTAAGTTAATACTTAATACAGGTGCCGCAGTTATTATCTCACTTCTTCTTAACGAGATTACTAACATGGCATTCAAGAAATCAGTACAGACAATCATCTACTTACCTCACTTCATGTCTTGGGTTGTAGTTGCTGCTGTATTTAAGATGATTCTTTCAGTTAACAGCTCAGGTGTTGTTAACGGTGCTTTAATTAACATGGGACTTATCGATAATCCTATCGATTTCCTTGGTAGTTCTAAGTACTGGACAGGCACATTCTTCATGATGAACGTATGGAAGGATACAGGATGGGGAACTATTCTTTTCCTTGCTACATTATCAGGTATCAGTCCTGACCTTTATGAAGCTGCACAGATTGATGGTGCTAACAGATTCAAGAGACTTATATATATTACTCTTCCAGCTTTAGCTAACACTATCATCACAGTATTCATTCTTAACCTTGCTAAGGTTATGAACCTTTTCGAATCAGTATTCGTTACACAGAGTGCTGGTACATACGATGTATCACAGGTATTACAGACATACGTATACAACAAGACTTTCTCAGCTTCATTCTCTGATTACGGTTATACAACAGCCGTAGGTCTGTTTAAGTCATTTGTAGGTATGATTCTCGTACTTGGTTGTAACTACGCAAGTAAAAAAGTCCGTGGACGTGGAATTGTATAGGAGGTTAGACGATGAGTGAAGAACAGTTAGTTTATAAAAAGAAAAAGAAAAAATTTAAAATCTTCCCAATAGTCAATGCAATCTTCTTTATATTGGTTTCATTGTTAATTCTTTTCCCTATGTGGAAGGTTATTGTAGATTCATTTGATGCTCATTCAGCAACAAGTTTTAGATGGTGGCCAAATGCATTCTCTGTAGGTGGTTATAATGCTATTTTCTCAAGATCAGCTTTATATAGTCCATTTGTTATCTCAGTAATAACAACATTAGTTGGTACATTCATGGGATTGTTACTTGCTACACTTGGTGGTTACGTTCTTATTCAGTGGGATATGCCAGGAAGAAACTTCTTTGCATATATGTTATTATTCACAATGATATTCGATGGTGGTATGGTTCCTAAGTACTTAGTTATGCAGAACTTACACTTACTTGATACATTGTGGGCAGTAATTCTACCTATGTCTATCAACGTATATAACTTAGTACTTATGAGAAACTTCTTTGAAGGTATTCCAGAATCACTTTTCGAAGCTGCTCAGATTGATGGATGCTCACCTATGGGTATATTCTTTAAGATTGTGTTACCACTTTCTAAGGCTGCCCTTGCTTCAATCGGTCTTATGTTTGCCGTAACATTCTGGAATGATTATACAAACTTCAAGATTTATATCAGAACAGATAAGTTATACAACTTCCAGATTAAACTTCGTAACATGGTTATGGATAGTAATATTCCTAACGACGATTCAGTAGATCCTAACACTATTGCTAATGCATCTACAGTTGTTGCTATCTTACCTTTCATGATCATCTATCCATTCTGCCAGAAGTACTTTGTACAGGGTGTTAATGTAGGTGCCGTTAAGGAGTAATGAGCATTGTTATATAACATATATGGTGATGTACGGAAGTTATTATATTGAATATGACTTATGTTAAAATTAAAAGGCGGAAATGGTAATACCATTTCCGTCTTTTTTGTTTTATCGGACTTTTTATATGTAGTAATAGCATAGTCAGTATGATAAAATTAGAAAATAGAAATAGAGTAAAGATAGTGAAGATAAGGTGGTGTATGATGAGAAAGTTAGTAGATGCGATTTATCTTGAGAATATAGACGAGGTCAGAACGATACTTGAAAACGAACCAGGGCTTATAGATGAAAAAGATGAACATGGCGTGCTTATGGCACTTCTTGCAGCTAAGACAGGTAATATTGAGCTTGTTAAATATATTGTAGAATATTCAAGAGCAAGCATGAACATCCATGATGACAACAATAAAAACATGTTACATTATGCGGCTATGTCAGGTGATGTAAAAACCTGTAAGTATCTTGTAGAAAGAGTAGGTATGTCACCATTATCAGGTGATATAAATTTACTGACACCATTTGAGATTGCACATAAGAATCATTTTATTGAGCTTGAAGAATATTTTGAGGAAGCAGTAGGGCACAAGCTGTCTGATATGTATCACAATCCTATCAGGACAGGAATGTATCCAGATCCATCTATTGTCAGGGTTGATGAAGATTATTATATGGTTAATTCATCATTTATATTCTACCCTTGTATACCAGTATCACATTCAAAGGATCTTGTGCACTGGAAGATTATAGGATATGCGATAACTAATCCTGAATGGGCTGGGATTAATGAACTTGAAGGAGGAAGAGGATACTGGGCACCCGATATATCTTACTATAAGGGTAAGTTTTATATTACAGCTACATACAGGCTGAATGATACAGGCAATGTTTATAGAAAGCAGATAGTAGTAAGCTCAGAACATCCAGAAGGACCATACAGCAAGCCGGCAGTTATAGATGAGGATGGCATAGATCCATCTATATTCAATGATGAAGATGGAAGAAGATATATGCTTCTTAACAGAGGTGCCAGAATATTCGAACTGAACGAGGATGCAACAAAGCAGATATCAAAGGCAGAGCTTTTATATTATGGAGACAATAAAAGGGCACCAGAGGGACCACATCTTTTAAAGAAAGATGGCTGGTACTATCTGTTTGAGGCTGAGGGAGGAACTGGACCTGGACATAGAATAACTGTTTCAAGAAGCCGTGAATTAAAAGGAATATATGAACCTTGTCCTTATAATCCTATTATGAGACAGAATAATCCAGATGAAATCATACAAAGATGTGGACATGGCAAACCAGTACAGACACAAAACGGTCAGTGGTATATGGTTTACTTATGTGGCAGAAAAATAGGTGATGGCTACAGCATATTAGGAAGAGAAACAGCACTTGATCCTATAACATGGACTGCTGATGGATGGCCTATAGTAAACAATCTTAATGGACCAAGTGCCCTGCAGGTTAAGCCGGATCTTCCAGAAACAATATGGGAAGCAGAATCAGATGATGATTTTAATGAGTCATCACTAAGTAATGAATGGTGGTTCTCAAGAGTTCCTGAGATGGATGGAATAAAGCTTGAAGATTCACATGTATATGTAAAGGGAAGTGAGTATGATCTTGACTCAATGAAATCAAGAAATATACTCCTTAGAAGACAGAAGCATTTTAAGTTTGATGCTATATGTTGTATGAAGATGCCAGAACTATATCCGGGCCAGAACTGTGGAATGACCTGTTATTATGATGAGAATACTTATATTAAGTTTGCAGTATTTGCTACGCTGGATGAAGAACCAAGGTTGATGTTAAATATAGTTGAAAAAATCGGCGAAGAAGTTATAACACATGAAGGCATAATGGTTGATAACAGCAATCCTTACATATATCTTAAGTGTGAGACGAATTATCTAAGACGTGTATTTTCATATAGTTATAATGAGAAGGACTATAAAAAAGTAGCTGCACTTGACAATGTATATTATCTATGTGATGAAGGCTATAATAAGGGAAAAAGATTTACCGGAGCCATGATAGGTATGTATGCATTTGCTGGAACATATGGAAGCCAGTACACAGATACTGAAGGAAGACATGGAATTGATGAATACTATGCAGCATTTGATTATTTTAAATATATAGAAAAGTAGATTTAAAATCATATAATGTAGGTAAAATATCGGGAAATGGAGAAATAATATGATAATTAACAGAGATGCAGAATTAGAAAAAAATATGTTTTCAAAATTATCAGACATTGATAATATCATGCATAAGAAGGATGCATATGCACTTGGATTAAGACTTAATGCGCTTTCTTCTCTTTGCAGGGCATTAAGAACAGAGGAAGCAGTGAGTGCGCTTACAGCTGCACTTGATAAGCTGGAAGCTGATTATTTTACAGGTGATATTAGTGTGGATGGACTTAAGAGCTTTATGCCAGGTACTGCGTTATATACAGCTTATGATTTTACAGGTGATGAAAAGTATAAGAATGCAGCAGTAAAGCTTGCAGAAGGCTTTAAGAATCTTTCAAGAAATGATAAGGGATATTTCAATGATAAAGATGAAAAGAAGTGTCTTTGCAAGGCATACATGTATGAACCATTTTATATGGCATATGAGACAAAGGATGGCGGAAAAGAGCAGTATAACGATGTTATAGCCCAGTATAATGCAATGAATGATGAGCTTTTTGCAACAGCTAAATATTCAAAGGACACAGACAAGGCTTTAAGAAGTCTGTCAATATATGCAGCAGCACTTATTGATACTATGGAAGTCATGGATCAGATGATATATGAAATATATAGGAAGATGCAGGATTATTATAAAGCATCAGTAAAGGCAGTATTAGAAGCCGGATATGGTGTTGATGGCTTTGAAGATATGGATGATGAAACAGAGCTCATGTTTGCATATGCTGTATTAAAGGGCTGCAGAATGAAGGCTGTCCATGCAGAAAAATACGAAGGAACAGTATTAGGTGTATGTGATAAGGTTATGTCTGGGGAGATATTTACAGACGAGGATGATAAGGCTGATGATAATATAGTCAGCATGGCAGCATTAGTATATAGTGAAACAGTCAGAAACAGGGAATATCAGGATTATGGCCGTGGTAAGGGAGGAGCATTATGGAGTTAGTATTGGTAACTAATACAGCAAGAAGTGCTGTTGTGGAATTAACAGAAGCAGGAAAGTATTATTCAGAAAAGGAATATGATATTTACGTAAATGGAGAGCATTTTGCACATACAGATAAGCAGATAACATCATTATATGGTTTTAAGCCGGATACAGAATATGAGATAACTGCGGTGTATGATGGAAAAGAATATGGACCAGTAGTATTTCGTACAGATTATGAGTTTGTTACTCTTAATGTAAGGGACTTTGGAGCATATGGTGATGGAAAACATGATGATACCAATGCCATACAGTGTGCTATTATGGCATCTAAGAAGAATACAAGAGTGCTTGTTCCAGAAGGTACATATAGAATATCAAGTATATTCTTAAAGGATGATCTTACGCTGGAGCTTGCTAAGGGTGCTACATTGTTAGCTTTTACAGATAGAGAAAAATTCGCAATTCTTCCTGGAATGATTGAGTCATATGATGAAAAGTCAGAATATAATCTTTCTTCATGGGAAGGTAATCCTGTAGATTCATTTGCAGCTATTATATGTGGACTTAATGTTAAGAATGTAACAATAACAGGAGAGGGTACTATAGATGGTGGTACAACACATGATAACTGGTGGAAGAACTGTAAGGTACGTAACATTGCGTGGAGACCTAATCTGTTCTTTATTAATCACTGTGAATATGTAACATTACAGGGAATTACAGTACAGAATTCACCATGCTGGACACTTCATCCATATTTCAGTAATCATCTTAAGTTTATAGATGTTAAGATTAAAGCACCTGCTGATTCACATAACACAGATGGTTTAGACCCTGAAAGCTGTGATGATGTACTTGTACTTGGAACATATATTTCAGTAGGTGATGATTGTATAGCTATTAAGTCAGGAAAGATATACATGGCTGAAAAGTACAATATCCCAACTACTAATATGATAGTAAGACAGTGCTGTATGAGAGATGGACATGGTGCTGTAACAGTTGGTAGTGAGATAGCTGCAGGAGTTATGGATGTTCATATTAAAGATTGTCTGTTTATGAATACTGATAGAGGACTTCGAGTTAAGACAAGAAGAGGAAGAGGAAAACGTTCAATTCTTGATGATATTTCATTTGAGAATATCGATATGGATAATGTTATGACACCTTTTGTTGTTAACAGCTTCTATTTCTGTGATCCAGATGGTAAGACAGAATATGTCGGTTCAAGAAAGCCACTTCCAGTAGATGACAGAACACCATCCATAAAGAAATTCGTATTTAAGAATATCAATGCAAAGAACTGTCATGTAGCAGGAACATATATATGTGGTCTTCCAGAAAGCAAGATAGAAGAACTTGTATTTGAAAATATTAATATAACATATGCTGATAATGCAAAGTCTGGAGTTGCAGCCATGATGTTAGGATGTGATGAGGCAAGCAGACAGGGTATGGTAGTAAGTAATATAAAAAATCTTATATTAAAAAATGTACATGTTACCGGCTGCGATGGTGAAGAAATCATCGCTGACAATGTAGATGCAATAGTAAAAGAATAAGCCGGAATATATGAAAGCAGGTGAGAAAATTGAATCTGAAAGCACCTAAGGGAATAGATGTTGAAAGCTGGTTTATAGAATGTTACAGAAAACATCAGGGACATCCCATGCAGATATTATTAGGTCTTTATAAAGGAAACTATCATAAGTTTTTTCTTGCAGTTATATTTTTCTTTATAAAGCATGCTCCAGTATGGGTGCTCCCAATAGTTACAGCTAATATCATAAATGATATTACAAGCGGTTCACCAGAAACATATCAGAATATACTGATTCAGGCTGTTATAATGGTGGCACTTGTAGCAATGAATGTGCCAATGAATTATATGTATACAAGATATAAATCGTTAGCAACAAGGTATGCAGAAACGGGACTTCGTAAAGCACTTGTACGTAAGCTGCAACAGCTTTCAATATCATATCATAAGGAAACACAGTCAGGACGATTGCAATCCAAGATTATGAGAGATGTTGAGGCAGTAGAAACGCTGTCAACGCAGATGTTTTTAAGTATACTTAGTATTGCCTTAAATATAGGAATAGCGCTCATGGTAACAGTAAATAAGAGTATGGTTGTATTCATATTCTTTCTTCTTACAACACCAATAGCAGCCGCCACTATGGTATTCTTTAGAAACGTCATGAAGAAAAGAAATACTGAGTTCCGTAAGGAAATGGAAGAAACTTCTGCAAGAGTTATGGAAATGGTAGAACTTATTCCTGTAACGCGTGCACATGCACTTGAAGAAGAGGAAGTGCATAAAATGAGTGGACAGCTTTTTGCAGTTGCAGAAAAAGGATACAGACTTGATGTCATACAGGCACTGTTTGGTTCTGTTGGATGGGCGATATTTCAGGTATTTCAGGTCATATGTCTTGGATTTACAGGTTTTCTTGCCATTAAAGGAACAGTAATGCCAGGTGATATAACACTTTATCAGAGTTATTTTGCAACTATAGTAAGCCAGGTATCATCACTTATGTCGCTGATACCTACTATAGCAAAAGGTATAGAATCAGTGAATTCTATAGGTGAAGTGCTGCTAGAAGAGGATATAGAGCATAACGAAGGAAAAGAAGTTCTTGATGATATAGAAGGAGAATTCGATTTTAAAAATGTTATGTTCAGATATAACAATATAGACAGACCAGTGTTGCATGAGCTTAATCTTCATGTTGATAAAGGTGAAACAATAGCTTTAGTTGGAGAGTCCGGAGCAGGCAAGTCTACAATATTGAATCTTGTTATTGGATTTAACCTTGCTAATAAGGGTGAGGTGCTTGTAGATGGACATGATATGAATAAGATTGATTTAAGATCATATAGAAAACATATAGCAGTTGTTCCGCAGACATCTATACTCTTTTCAGGTACGATAAGGGATAATATAACATATGGTACAGAAAATGTGGATGATGCTACACTTGATGAAGTAGTAAAAGCTGCTAATCTAACAGATCTTATAGAATCTCTTCCAGATGGACTAGATACTATGGTTGGAGAGCATGGAGGAAAGCTGTCTGGTGGACAAAGACAGAGAATATCCATAGCAAGAGCACTTATCAGAAATCCGAAGGTTATAGTTCTGGATGAGGCAACATCCGCTCTTGACAGTATATCAGAAAAGCTTATTCAGGAAGCTCTTAACAATCTTACAAAGGATAGGACAACATTTATAGTTGCACATAGATTATCAACCATAAAAGATGCAGACAGGATAGCTGTTATAGCTGATGGTCACTGTGTTGAGTATGGCACATATGATGAGCTTATGGAACTTAAGGGTGAATTCTATCAGATGAAGAAAATACAATCATAAATTAAAAGCCGTTAACATCAAGTGTGTTAACGGCTTTTTGTAACGTATAAGCTGATTATAACTGTTAGTTGAACTATTAATTATTAGTTTAACTGTTAACTATTAGTTATTAATCCAGATTCTTAATGTAGAAATTAACTTTTCCTTAGTATCAGAATCAAGCTTAGATACTAACTGCATAATCTCGTTATCAAGTGCTGTGTTCTGGTAGTTCTTATCAACACTGCCAGCAAGATAATCAAGAGAAACACCAGTAAGTTCTGCATAGTATGAAAGCATTCTTAATGTCATAAGATTACGTCCATTTTCTACGTTACTGATATAACCAGGTGTTACATCGAGAGCCTTTGCTACATCTTCCTGTGTTAATCCCTGAGAAATTCTTAACTTTTTAACTTTTGCTCCTAAATCGCTATCCATAGTAGACCTCCATTAATAATTATAAATTGTTAGTGTTAGTTTTATATAGTATCAGATAGGGGATATACATCACTATAGCAATGTATGATATCTGATATTTTAAAATTAGATGTTACTTTATTACTTCTTGTTAGCTCTGTATCTTGCTGTAGAATCAAGAATCTTCTTACGGATTCTTAAGTGTGTTGGAGTTACTTCAAGTAACTCATCTGTATCAATATAATCAAGTGCCTGTTCAAGACTTAATATCTTAGGTGGTACAAGTCTTAATGCTTCATCAGCACTAGAAGAACGTGTGTTAGTAAGATGCTTTGTCTTACATACATTAACTTCAATATCTTCTGTTCTTGGGTTCTCACCGATGATCATACCAGCATATACCTTTTCGCCAGGTCCTATGAATAAAGTACCTCTGTCCTGTGCGTTGAAAAGACCATAAGTAACAGCTTCGCCATCCTCATAAGCAATAAGCGAACCAGTTTTTCTGTAAGATATATCACCCTTGTATTCTTCGTAGCCTTCAAAAGAAGTGTTTATAATACCATTTCCCTTAGTATCAGTAAGGAACTCGCCTCTGTAACCGATAAGACCACGAGATGGAATAGAGAACTGAAGTCTTGTATATCCTCCGTTGATAGGAGTCATGCCAAGAAGCTCACCCTTTCTCTGGCTTAACTTCTGGATAACAGAACCAGTGAATTCATCTGGAACATCGATATAAGCAAGTTCCATAGGTTCAAGCTTCTTTCCTCTTTCATCTGTATGATAAAGAACCTCTGCCTTACTTACCGCGAATTCATAGCCTTCACGACGCATGTTTTCGATAAGAACTGAAAGATGAAGTTCTCCACGTCCTGATACCTTGAATGAGTTCTCTGAACCAGGATTTTCTTCTACTCTTAAACTTACATCAGTGTTAAGCTCCTTGAAAAGTCTGTCACGGATATGTCTTGATGTAACAAACTTACCTTCTTTACCAGCAAGAGGACTATCGTTTACCATAAAGTCCATAGAAAGAGTAGGTTCAGATATCTTCTGGAATGGAATAGCAACAGGGTTCTCAACAGAACAGAGTGTATCACCAATCTTAAGATCTGCAATACCAGATACAGCAACGATGTCACCAAAGCCAGCTTCATTAACCTCTACCTTGTTAAGTCCGTTAAATGTGTAAAGTTTAGTTACACGGACTCTCTTTCTTAAATCAGGGTCGTGGTGGTTGACAATAGCCACCTCCTGATTAACCTTAATTTTACCATTCTCAATCTTACCTACACCGATACGTCCAACGAATTCGTTGTAATCAATAGTAGATATAAGCATCTGGGTATCAGCATCAGGATCACCCTCTGGTGCTGGAATGTTGTTAATAATACATTCAAATAAAGGCTGCATATCCTTTCTTTCATCGTTAATGTCAGCCATAGCGTAGCCTGACTTTGCAGATGCAAATATAAAAGGACAATCAAGCTGTTCTTCGTTGGCATCAAGATCTATGAATAATTCAAGAATCTCATCTATAACCTCAGTAGGTCTTGCTTCTGGTCTGTCAATCTTGTTAATACATACAATTACAGAAAGATTTAAATCAAGTGCCTTCTGAAGTACGAACTTAGTCTGTGGCATAACGCCTTCAAATGCATCTACTACAAGTACAACACCGTTAACCATCTTTAATACACGTTCAACCTCACCGCCAAAATCAGCATGGCCTGGAGTATCAATGATATTAATCTTAGTGTCTTTATAGTGAATAGCAGTATTCTTTGAGAGTATAGTAATACCTCTTTCACGTTCAATATCGTTAGAATCCATAACACGTTCAGCAACTTCCTGGTTAGCACGGAAAGTACCACTCTGTTTAAGAAGTTCATCTACAAGAGTTGTTTTACCATGGTCAACGTGGGCAATAATAGCGATATTACGAATATCTTCGCGTTTAGTCTTCATTATAGTATCCTTTCATTAATAATCTGCAGCTATAGTGTATCTGGTGTAAGCTTTACATTATGTTTACGTAAAGAAATGTATCAGATAACAAATATAGTTACATGAATCAAATAATACATCATATCTACCAACAATATATATTATACACTAGCTGGTTATGATTAGCAACTTTTATATTCTATCACAAAGCTTATAAAATACAATAGTATAAATACTAAAAATATTGTATATTATTTGATACATAATTAACCGAACATTACTATAACACGAAATTATATATAAGTATACCGGTATACTTATATGTTTTAAAAAAAATACATAGATTTAAAAAATATCTGAAACATAAAAAAAAATAAAAATATTAATTTGCATAAAGCTGTATAAATGTAGTAATATAGCGGTGTTGGAACATAATCTATGTAATTATTAACCCACATATTTAATAATATTTAAAAAAAAATAATAATTTGTACACAACTTCTTCAAAAAAAATGTGTAATATTACAGCTGAATGGAACATATACATATGGAGAATAAAAATAAAGCACATGATTGCTTCTATATATCATATTAATCATCAGGAAGCAGTCAAAGAAGGGAGAAATACTTATGCTTGATAAGGTAATTGAAAACAACAGGGTATGCATCATAGGAGAAGTGGTATCAGAATTCACGTTCAGCCACGAAGTATTTGGAGAAGGCTTTTATATTGCCAATGTATCTGTAAACAGACTTAGTGATATGGTGGATATTATTCCACTTATGATAAGTGAAAGACTTATAGATGTCACTAAAGACTACAGAGGAAGAAAAATAGAGGTGTCAGGTCAGTTCAGATCTTATAACCGCCATGAGGGTGTTAAGAATAAGCTTGTACTTTCTATTTTTGTAAGAGAGTTAAGATTTATAGAAGATGACGAAGTTCCAGAAGAACAGTCAAAATCAAATCAGATATTTCTTGATGGTTATGTATGTAAACCACCTATATATAGAAAGACACCGCTTGGAAGAGAAATCGCTGATATTCTTGTCGCAGTAAACAGACCATATGGAAAGTCTGATTACATACCATGTATTGCATGGGGAAGAAATGCAAGATTTGCAGGTGGTCTTGAAGTAGGAAGCCATCTTCAGATATGTGGAAGAGTACAGTCAAGAGAATATACAAAGAAAATAGGTGAAGAAGAGGTTGAAAAGAGAGTAGCCTATGAAGTGTCTGTAAGCAAGATAGATCTTGTTGAGGATGAAGAATAGATTATGGTTTTGTATGACTATGTACAAAGCATATATAAATAAGAAATAAAAAGTCAGAATGGTTGACAATGATATATACAAGTGTTATATTCATGTTAACTTTTTAATTCTACGAAGTAGAGGTCGCACGATTCAATAGTAACTGTACTGATGTCCCCAAGCATATGATGTGCAGCGAAAGGGGAGAGTGCCGAAGCAGATTATGTGGGAAGTTATCTGCTGGGCGTAAGATTAATAATCTTATGACTGTCATTATAGACATGTTTATGTCATATGATGGAGGGCTACGCAAGGATTTCTGATTTTTTGAATGGATTCTTTTAAGCCGGTCTGTCATGGAACCGGCTTTTTTTAATGCTGATGAATGAAAATAAACTTTTATTCATTATATCTGGCTTTGGGTGCTACCGGAATAGAATTGAAATAATATAATAATACAACGGATAAACGTTGGAATGGAGGATTTATGTCAATATTTACAGGTGCAGGTGTTGCTATTGTCACACCTATGAAAGCTAATGGAGAGATTAACTATGATAAGCTTGCAGAGCTTCTTGATTTTCAGATTAACAATTCAACAGATGCAATAGTTATCTGCGGAACAACTGGTGAATCTGCAACAATGACAGAAAAAGAGCATGTTGAAGCTATAAGGTTTACAGCAGATTATGTTAAGAAGAGAGTTCCAGTTGTAGCAGGAACAGGCTCTAACTGCACACAGACAGCAGTAGAACTGTCAAAGGAGGCACAGGCAGCTGGTGTTGATGCCTGCCTTGTAGTTACACCATATTATAACAAGGCATCACAGAAGGGTCTTATAGAACACTATACAACAATAGCCAAATCAATCGATCTTCCTATTATCATGTATAACGTTCCAAGCAGAACAGGATGTAATATACTTCCAGAAACAGCAGTTAAGCTTGCAAAGGAAGTTGATAATATAGTAGCTATAAAAGCTGCAACAGGTAATCTTTCACAGGAATCAAAGACAATGATGCTTGCAGAAGGATGTCTTGATATGTATTCTGGCGAGGATGGCCTTATAGTTCCACTTATGTCAATAGGTGCTAAGGGTGTTATATCAGTGTTATCTAATGTGGCTCCTAAGCAGACACATGATATATGTGCAGAATTCTTTGCTGGAAATGTTGAGAAGAGCCGTCAGTTACAGTTTGAGGCGCTTGAGCTTGTAGACGCTTTATTCTGTGAGGTTAACCCTATTCCAGTTAAGACAGCTCTTAATCTTATGGGTATGGAAGTAGGACCACTCAGAATGCCTCTTTGCGAAATGGAAGAAGCTAACCTAAATAAGTTAAAGACAGCACTTAAGAATTATGGACTTATAAAGTAATGTAAGAATCTATAATTTGGCAGATAAAAGAAATGTGCGAACATAAACACTGAAATAATAAAGAAAATAATGTATGGAGGCTATGATAATGACAAGAATTATTATGCATGGCTGTAATGGACATATGGGAAGAGTTATTACAGACCTTGTAAGCAAAGATGATGAATGTAAGATAGTAGCAGGAATTGATCCATATGACGATGGACATAATGATTATCCTGTATTTGCATCAGTTGATGACTGTGATGTAGAAGCAGATGTCATAATTGACTTTGCAGCAGCAAAGGCAGAGGATGCACTTCTTGATTATTGTGAGGAAAAGCAGATTCCTGTTGTAGTATGTACAACAGGTCTTACAGATGAGCAGATTGAACATGTAAGAAAGACAGCCTGCAAAGTAGCAGTTCTTAAGTCTGCTAATATGTCACTTGGCATTAATATGCTTATGAAGCTTTTACAGGATGCAACTAAGATTCTTGCACCAGCAGGCTTTGATGTGGAGATAGTTGAAAAGCATCATAATAAAAAGGTTGATGCACCAAGTGGTACAGCACTTGCACTTGCTGATTCCATAAAGGAAGTGCTTGGTGATGACTACTATTACAAGTATGACAGAAGCCAGGAAAGAGCAGCAAGAGATCCTAAGGAAATAGGTATTAGTGCAGTGCGTGGTGGTACAATAGTAGGAGTACATGATGTAATATTCGCTGGTGAAGATGAAGTTATTGAATTCACACATACAGCATATTCTAAGTCAGTATTTGCAAAGGGTGCTATAGAAGCAGCTAAGTTCCTTGCAGGTAAGAGTGCAGGAATGTATGATATGTCTGATGTTATAGCAGCAAGATAGCATATAAACAATATCAAATAATCAGGTATTGAATTATAAAAGTTCCGCCAGCATATAATAGTGCTGGCGGGACTTTTTGCGACTTATAGGACAAAATGTGTTGATAGAAAATGCTGTAACAACTTTACACGGAATAGGTTTTAGAATTATTTTTAAACTTGTATATATGAAATATAAATACAAATAAGCACTGATTAGTTACCAAATAGCACATTGATATTGCAACAATAATGCTATCGTGTTACTGTGTGTATTGTAATAATAATGAGTATATGGGTTGAGAAAGCATAAATCATATATTATAAGATTGTGTTGTTAGTGGCTGATAAAAGAAAAGTGAAATAAAGGGATTGGACAGATATGAGAACAATAGAAATAGCAGTATGTGATGATGAACAGATATATATAGACAGGATTGTAAAGTATATAGAAGTATATTCAGAAGAATATGAACTAGATATTAATGTTACAGCATATAATTCGGGAAATAGTCTGTTAAAAGATATAGAAGACGACCAGTCAAAATATGATATTATATTTCTAGATGTTGAAATGCCTAATATTGATGGTGTTGATACGGCGAGGAAAATCAGAAAGATTACTAAAGATGTAATAATATGTTTTGTTACAAGCTATGATAAGTATGCAATACAGGCGTATGGTGTTGAAGCTCTGGCATATGTGGTTAAGCCGGTAGCATATGCAGAGTTAAAAAGGGTGCTTGCAAGAGCTGTTGTTCTTGTTCAATATGCTTATGATTATAAAGAAGCTGAAGAACGTTATATAGAAGTGCCGGTTGCCAGAGATACCAGAATAGTAGATGTAAGAACAATACAGTATATAGAAAAAAGAAGAAATCAGTGTGTGCTGCATTGTACAGATGCAGAGATAACGTGTTATGAGACATTAAAGAAACTATGCAGCAGATTAGACAAGAACACATTCATATATGTACATCAAGGATATATAGTGAATTTCAATTCTATAAAAGAAGTTAAAGAAAATGTAGTATGTCTTGGAGATGGGGTTGAAGTACCTTTAAGCAGAAGCCATTATAAGACAGTGAAAGACAGACATATGAGCAAGATAAGGAAATTACTTGAAGAAAGAAAATGCAATAAAATATGAAAGAACCCGATTATAGTAAAATATAGTAGCATTATGTTAAAATGTCAGAATTAAATATATCAGATAATTATACAACAGTTGTAAATATAATATATAAATATACATTCCATATGAAAATAATATGAAATGTATTCTTTATATATAATTAGGAATAAGTATATCAACTCTGAACATAGTATTATTATAATCAATGTCAATTGTACCACCACATTTATTGATGGTGTTAGTAACGCTGATAATACCTAATCCGTGCAGAGGATTAGCCTTAGTACCAGAAGAAGGTTTGCTTGAGATAAAGTGACCTTCTCTTTTTTTGATTGTTTCGTGGTGATTATTCTCACAATGTATTGAAAGATAAGTGCCAACCTGATTAATTGCGAGTTTAATATATCCGTCATTAAGTTTGGCTGCGGCAGTTATGGCATTGTCAAGTATATTTCCCAGAACAGTTATAAGAGTAAAATCGTTAATGTATATATTATTAAAGTCTAAATCAGTATCAAAGGATATATTTTTATCATCACATATCAGCTTCTTGGAGTTAATGAGCGCAGATATAGTTGATGAGGCAGAGAATATAGTCTGTGTCTGATTAAGTTCATCAGATATTTTATGTATATAATCGTGAATCTGTATATTCTTATCTTCGGCAGCAAGACTATCTATAATTACCAGATGATTTTTCATATCGTGTCTTAGTGTGTGAAGCTGTTGCAATTTGTTATCAAGCTGGTTATTATATTGGGATTCCATATCTGCTTTTTCAAGCTGGATTTTGTTGATGGCATTTTCTTCAAGAGTAATGGCTATTCTTGTATAAGTTGTCAGGCAGATTATAATGATAAATGCAATCAGTATGAAAAGAATGGGAAGTAGTTGTTCAGGGTTAATAATCGTAGGTTCTATAAGTACAGGAGATATTGATAAAGCAACAATAGTGGCTATAGCAATGAAATAATAAAGAAAAATATAAGGTTTAGCTGTGCGTAAATCTTTTACCTTGTTAGTATTAAAATACATACAGGCGATAATATAAGATATTATAATGCCTGACACTGAATTATAATGTGTATATAACTGATTAGAGGCAACTTGTAATAAATCCCTGAAAACAAATGCATGAAGTAGTATAATTACAAAAGTTGAAATATAATCATATATAAAATACTTAATAGCGGTAATAAAACGTCTGGTAATTGTGTTATTACAGCTTATTAAGATATAAAAGAGTATAGAGATATTAAGTATATAAACAGTCCAATCAGGTAATGTTATCATAGCATAAAATATTTCTAATAAGAAAAATACAGGTCTGAAAATATGTTTATAATGAAAATTATAGCCATTATTTTTAATGAATAAATCTATAATTAAAAAATCAAAGCTATTCTCAATAATATCAAAGAAAATGTCGTAGTAGTTCATAAATACCCCCCAATTTACTCATAAAAACATTATACAAGATGTAAAAAATATGTCAAATTATACCAAATAGCACCGTTTAAATACCAAATAGCACATGTCTATTGCATTGGAAATATAGAAGTGATATGTTTGCTGAGAAAGGAGATGATAAAAATGAACTATATCAGTTTTTTTATGCCAGTATCAGAAATTGAACAAATGAATATTAGTGGTGGAAGTTCAAAAGGAAAAGAAACCTATTGGAAAAATGTGTATGATGTATTGTTGAATTTATTTGGAATGAAATAAATTCATATATACACAAAGTGCAAAAAAATGAGGGAATATGTGTGAAGAAACAAAGTAAAGTACAAATTCTTATTATAACTATAATGATATTATTGTGCATATTATCAGTAACTTATACATTGATAATATATCATAAAGTTATTATTAGAGATGTGATTTTATTAATCATTTTTTTATTATTAATTATATTTTTATGCAGGAAGAATAATTAATAGAAATATTAATAGTAAGTATCAAATGTAATTTTATTATAAGGAGAAGAATATGTATAAAGATTTAAATGAAATGAACATGGAAGAATTAATATGTACCGATGGTGGAGTTGGATGGTTAGCTGTAGCAGGTGCTGTAGTGACAATAGGTACCTTGGTTTCGTGGGGATATGAAATATATGAAGGCTGGAAAGATTATACTAGATAGTAAAAAAATAAAAGGGATTAAGATTATGAAGTTTGAAGAATTAAATGAAAATGAACTTTTTAGGATAAAAGGTGGGGAAGATAATTCGTTGTTTTATCAAATTGGCTGGTGGTTAGCTGAACGATTTAAGTATAGGGATAATATTGGTTCTTCTGGTGGTCACTTTTAGTTGATAGAGTGAATTATATTTACAAATTTAATATTAGTTTAAAGAGGTTGTTGTATTAAAACTTTTATATATTAATAAAACTTTCAAGTTAAATATATATTTAATATGGCAACCTAATTAATAACATTGATTTAAATGGAGTATTTATTGATGAATATCACAAATTAAGATTAAGAATATACCATTGATTGGAGTACAGGATAGATGAAATACTATTGCATAAAACAACACGATATTACAGATTGTGGGGCTGCATGTCTTGCAACTATATGTAAACAGAATGGTTACAAAATAGGTATTACCAGAATTCGTGAGGTTGCAGGAACAGATAAGCAGGGGACTAATGTATATGGAATAATAAAAGCAGCAGAGGAGCTAGGTTTTAGTGCTAAAGGTGTTAAAGGAAATAAAGAGGCTTTTTTTTCTGATTTTCCATTGCCATGCATTGCACATGTTATAGTCGATGGTAATTTATTGCACTATGTGGTTATACATAAAATTACTAAAAAACAGATTATTATAGCTGACCCAGGAGTTGGGATAGTTAAGCTTACACCAGAAGAGTTCTTTGGAGAAGTACATAAAGAAGGGAAAGCACCTAAATATCAATGGAGTGGAGTGCTTATACTTCTTGTGAAATCAGACAGTTTTCAAACAGGAGATGAAACTAAAGGATTATTTCAGCGTTTTATTCATTTGTTATTGCCACAGAAAAAACTAATAGTTCATATATTTGCAGCTTCGCTTATATATACATTGTTAGGTATATTAGCAGCGTTTTATTTTAAGGTGCTGGTAGATGACATTTTACCAGATAGTTTAATGAAAACACTCACAACATTATCTATTGGTATAATCGTCCTGAATATTTTTAAAGTTATATTGAATGCTTTTAGGACACATCTTTTATTGTATCTGAGTCAGAAACTGGATATAGCATTGTTGCTAGGATATTACAGGCATGTTTTAGAACTTCCAATGAATTTCTTTGGAACAAGAAAAGTTGGTGAGATTGTATCCAGATTTAACGATGCATCTAAGGTAAGAGATGCTATTTCAGGTGCAACACTTACTATAATGATAGATACACTAATGGCTGTAGGTGGGGCAATAATTCTGTATCTACAGAATGCACAGATGTTTGGCATAACTGTAATTATGGTATTGTTGTATTTGATTATAGTTCTTACATTTAATAAATGGTATGAACAGTTGAACAGGAAACAGATGGAAGATAATGCGCAACTGACCTCATATCTTGTAGAGTCATTAAATGGGATTCAGACAGTTAAGGCATACAATGCAGAAAGAAAAGTGAATCGTGAGACGGAAATAAAATTTGTAAAATTGTTAAAAAGCATATTTGATTTAAGCTGGGTAAGTAATCTGCAATCTTCACTTAAAACATTTGTTGAGCTTGTAGGAGGGGTTGTAATACTATGGGTTGGAAGTGTGTGCGTTATTAAGGGTCAGATTACAATAGGTCAGTTAATAACATTTAATTCTTTGCTTGTATATTTTTTAGATCCTGTAAAGAATTTAATTAATCTACAGCCACAGATGCAGACAGCTATTGTAGCTGCTGATAGATTAGGTGAAATATTGGATTTGGAAGCAGAAAAAGGAGAAAATGAAAGAAAGAAACTTTGTCCAGAAACTTTGGCGGGTGATATAGTCTTTAAAAATATTAATTTCAGATATGGTACAAGACAGCTTGTATTAGAAAATATAAATTTTACAATTAAAAAGGGACAAAAAGTAGCGTTTGTTGGTGAGAGCGGTTCGGGAAAGACAACTTTATCAAAATTGTTGTTACATTTATATAGGGCTGAAAGTGGAAATATTTTAATAAATGGTAATAATATAGAAGATATACAGATAGAAAGACTGAGGGATAAAATAGCATATATTTCACAGGAAACATTTCTGTTTAGTGGAAGCATATTGGATAATCTCTCGTTAGGCTTAGACTATGCAACAATGGACGATATTATAGAAGCAGCCAAAAGTGCACAAGCACATGATTTTATTAATGAGTTACCATTACGATATGAGACAAGGCTTGAAGAAAATGGAGCTAACTTGTCGGGTGGACAGAGACAGCGTTTGTCCATTGCAAGGGCAATGTTAAAGAAGCCGGATATATTGATATTAGATGAGGCTACAAGCAATCTTGATGCGATTACAGAGAGGCAGCTTGATAAAACAATTAATGAATATTCAGAAAGTATGACGACAATATTTATTGCACATAGATTAAGCACAATTAAAAGTTGTGACCAGATATTCGTTATGGATAAAGGTAAAATCATAGAGAGAGGAACGCACGAAGAACTAAAGAGGCTTGGTGGAAAGTACGCTATGTTAGCAAAACAGCAATCGTTGGACAATGAGGAATAGAAGATGAAACCAATAATTATGGATTTAAATGACATATCAGATAGCACAGAGGCATATAATGCTAAACCTAAAAAAATATTTATAATATTTATTTATCTGATATTAGGAATGTTAATATTGACAATTATATGGGCTTACTTATGGAAGCTGGATATTGTTGTAAAAAGCAATGGAATGTTTAAAATGGAGAATTCGGCTAAAGTAGTAAGTGCACAGACATCTGGCAGGATTGAAACAATTAATATAAAAGAAGGATTGTATGTAAATAATGGAGATATTATATTGACCATTGAACATAGCAAAGATGATGAACAGTTAGAAATATATGAGGACTTATTGTCAGAAACTGATGAAAGACTTGATATGTTAAATGGATATATGTCTTATCTTAATGGAGATATAACTGAACTCGAGGGGTATAGAGATAACTCATATTATCAGGAATATGTAAGCCGTGCTAATATTATAAAAACTAATAAAGATGCATCAGATTTGACTAAAGATAATAAAATTACTCAATATGAACAAAATATAAAAAATATAGAAGAATCATTAATGTATTATCAAAATCAGAAAGACAAGTGTAGTGAAGCTGTTGGTTGTATTAAGAATAGAATAAATACATTTGGCGAAGATGATACATATTATTATTTATTGGTTGATAATTACATTACTTCAAGTAATACAATAAATGAAAAGTATAAAGATAATCAAGGTATGATCACAGAAGATGGAAAGAAAGCATTAAGTAGTCTTGAACTGGAGCAGATAACAGTATTACAGCAACAGATAACATCAATAGAAGGGACTCAGCTTACACTAAGAGGAAACTTTGATGCAGCACAGACTGAACTTTCAATAATAAAAAATGGAACAGAAAAATATTCTGATAAGACAACAGTATTGACTGAACAGAATGCAGTAAATATAGAAATAACTAATTATGAAAACAAGAAAAAAGAATATGCAGAGAGTATTAAGACACTAAAGGACAATATTGATAAATGTGATGTTAAAGCAGAGCATAGTGGTTATGTCAGTCTGGTAGCTCAAATAGAAGCAGGACAATATATTCAGGGTGGTATAAGTATATGTGAAATAATTCCAAAGGAGACAAGTTCGTATTATGCAGAAGTGTATGTTCCTAATCAGAATATTGGAATGATAACAGAAGGACAGAATGTTAAATTGGAAATAGCAGCATATCCTTCAAGTGAGTATGGAATGGTTGCTGGAAAAGTAGATGTTATATCTAAAGATGTAAAAATAGATAGTAGCATGGGAAGTGCATATTATCTTGTAAAAGTGTGTTGTGAACAGACGGAATTGTTTAATAATGAAGGTGAATCAGTAAATATTATGAATGGAATGGCATGTCAGGCAAAGATAGTTACAGATGAACAAAGCGTGCTTAGATATGTATTGAATAAGATAGATTTAATTGATTAAATATCTGGCATAAGATGTATTTAACGAAGTTGCTTAGAAGTTTCTTCAAAAAGTTGGCGATGTTTAAGATAGTGCAGTGCATAGAATATATTGCAGGTGATAAAGGTTTGAATGCTGGAATTATCTGCTTTATATAAAAAGACTTCCGATAAAATTCGCGAAAACCATCGGAAGTCAGAGTACAGGCACTTTAGAAAAAGTACCTAGGGATAAGAATATCACTTTTTCGGAATAGTGCATAAATAATTGTGAAAAGGAGATTTGAAACAATGGAAAATAATAATAAATTTGTTCAGTTAAGTGCAGAAACAATGAGTTATTTTGATGGTGGTGGTTTGGTATCAGCAGGAGCTGCATTTTTAGGAGGAGTAGCTGTTGCAGCAACTCCATTTATAAGTTTGTATTTTGGTGTAGGAGTAGGAGCAACGGCATTTTCGTTTGGATGTGGTTTATTAGATGCTGCATGTGATAATGTAGATAAATAAATATATAGTAGTAGAAAGGACAGTAAAAGAAATGAATATGTATGAGATGAGTAGTGAAGAATTAGAAAAGATAGAAGGAGGAAGTGTTTGGAAATACATAGCGGCAGTAGGAGCTATCGGATTTGGCGCATATGAAGTATACACAGGAATTGGAGCTCCAGATGGCATAAAAAATATTTGTGTAGGAGTAATGGAAATTGGTGGAGGTTTAGTTACTATGTGCTTATAAAATATTTTGTTAAGTCATTCTTTATATGTGTATTTTGGAGAACTGGTAAAAATTAATATTAGAATGTAGAAAGTGCAATTAAAATGAAAAGAAAGTTGAACATAGTGATTGCATTATGTGCAATTATTTGTTTGATTATCTGTATTTGTGAAACAGATTCAAAATTAGCAATAGTAGTGTGTAGTATTGGAATTGGAATGCAGTTTATGCTAATACTTGATAAAATAACTAAAAGAAATTAATTTGATATTGCATACTAAATAAAGTGCAGGTATACGATTATTTGCAATAAATAAGTGCCTATTATATTTTAATCATATGATAGACACTTATTTTGCTATTCTCATATTAAATTATTAAGATTTAATGTATAGTATTTAATCTCCTCAGCAATAGTGAACCCCTCTGACTTATAAAGATTAACCGCAGGTATATTAGTGCCTGAAACATGAAGAATAAGAGGAAGTTTATGATAATTGCTTTTATTTTCCCAATCTTTTATGAATTCTGATAATAAATGTCTGGCATAACCGCATTTTCTCATATCAGGAGCAGTCCATACATCATGTATACATATGTGTGTATCGAAGATGTCAAATGCAACTGATGATATAAGCTCGTCAGTTAAGTTTGATACAAGCTGGTATTCGTCATCATATTTTAACAGTTCCAAGGTATCAGGAAGAGAGGAAAGAGCAGCAGCTTCTGTATATTCCTGTGTGTTATGCAGAGACATAAGATAATCACTATAGGCATATTTTATATTAATAGTGCCAGCATTGGAACTATCAATGAAATTATCTTTTATAGATGCGATATATCTTATATTAATATTGTTAATTTTGCTATTCTTATTGCAGTTGTTATGACTATCAGATATAGAACTGATTGTATTAATAGTATTAATAAGTGCCTGAAATAATCTTATAAAAATATGCTGGCGTCTGTAATCGGGAGCAACCATTGCAGTGATTTCTATAGTTGTATTATCTGGTATATTGCCTGTTGTATTATTTAGCTCAGGTTTTAAACAGGAAATAAAGCCGACAAGAGAGTGGGAATCACTTGAAAAAGCGGCAAGCTGTATTAAATCATCTGCTGTATATTCGTCAAAATATGGTTCGTAGCCGCATAGTCTGGAAAGTTTTAATACATCATCATATGAGAATACATTTTCTATACTGATATTGGAATTAGCGCTGTTGTAAGCATTAGCGTTATTGCTGACATCAGAATAGTTATTGTGTTTAAGTCTGCAGGCTTTATGATTTACTGACATTGTTTAATCCCCTTGGCTGGCGTTAGTGTTTATTATTTTTACATCATTTAGATGACAATAATTCGTCAATATGATGTAAATTTTATTTAAAAAATATTGTAGCAAATTAAAAGATAATGTACAATAATAGTTAATATTTGTTTTATATTACAAGCAGATACGAATAAACAGCTATGTTTCACAGCATATTAAGTGGAATGTGAATAATAGAAAGGGCGATTTATGAGTAAAGTAGCAATATTAACAGACAGCAATAGCGGTATTACACAGGCACAGGCTAAGGATATGGGTGTTACAGTTATACCTATGCCTTTTTTTATAGATGGTGTGGAATACCTTGAGGATATTAATCTTACACAGGAAGAATTCTATGAAAAGTTAAAAAATGATGCAGATATATCTACATCACAGCCATCTATAGGAACATTGCAGGAATATTTTGATGAATTGTTAAAGGACAATGACGAGGTTGTATTTATACCTATGTCAAGTGGACTTAGCGGTACATGTCAGACAGCAACTATGGTAGCTGGTGATTATGATGGCAAAGTACAGGTTGTCAATAACCAGCGTATATCAGTAACTATGCGCCAGTCAGTCATAGATGCAAAGGCTTTGGCAGATAAAGGAATGAATGCCGGAGAGATTAAGAACATACTTGAGAAACACAAGATGGATTCAAGCATATATATTACTCTTGAGACACTTAAGTATCTTAAAAAGGGTGGAAGGATAACACCTGCAGCTGCGGCAATCGGAACTATGTTAAAGCTTAATCCTGTATTACAGATTCAGGGAGAGAAGCTTGATGCTTTTGCTAAGGCAAGAGGTAAGGCTTCTGCTAAGAAGATTATGCTTAAAGCTATGAAGGATGACTGTGAGAACAGATTTAAAGATTATGCAGCTGAAGCAAAGCTTCATATGGAAGTTGCATATACTGGTAATGAAGAAGAAGCTAAGGAATGGGCTGAGGCTGTAAAAGAAGCATTTCCAGAATATGATTTTTATATGGCTCCATTGTCACTTAGTATTGCGTGCCATATCGGATATGGTTCATTGGCAATAGCAGTGTCAGCTTATGTACCGGAGGCAGAATAATGGCAGCACCTTTAAGAAGTGAGATTGATAATGAGTTCAAATGGGCAGTTAATGACATCTACTCATCAGATAATGTGTGGGAGGAAGATTACCAGAAGCTTATTAAACAGGCGGGCGAGCCTTGTGAATATCAGTCTGTTTTAACTGAGTCGGCTGATAATCTTTATAATGTATTAAGGGAATTAAATGATACAGATTATCTTGTTGAGAGATTATATGTATATGCTTTTATGAGATATTATGAGGATACAGCTAATTCAATGTATCAGGATATGTCGGGCAGGGCGCAGGCGGCAACAGCTAAATGTGCAGAAAAGTACGCATTTGTTGAGCCGGCAATATTAAGTATGGATGAAAATGTTCTCTATGAATATTTAAAAGATGACAGACTTAAGCTGTATAAGCATATGATTGATGATATGTTAAGCCAGAAAGAACATTCACTGTCTGAGAAGGAAGAAGTTCTTCTTGCAAAGGCATCGCAGGTAATGTCTGTTCCTAATGAGATATTCTCCAAATTTAATAACGCAGATGTCCATTTTGGCAGTATAATTGATGAATCTGGGAATAAGGTTGAGCTGACTAACGCAACATATGTAAAATATATGCAGAGCCAGCAAAGAAGTGTAAGAAAAGAAGCATTTGAGTGTCTTTATAAGGAATATAAGCAGCATATCAATACGCTTGCAGCCTGCTTTTATGGCAACGTAAAACAGGCAGTATTTAAGGCTGAAGCAAGAAAATATGAATCAACATTACATATGTATCTGTCTGATTCATTTATTCCTGTAGATGTATACAAGAATCTTATTAATACTGTAGATGACAATCTTAATCTTATGCACAGATATGTTGATATAAGAAAGAAAGCTTTAGGAGTTGATGAGCTTCATTTTTATGATATATATGCTCCGATGGTAGCGGACTATGAGTGGAAGGTTACCTATGATGAAGCCAGACAGATGGTTCTTGAAGCTTTAGCACCTATGGGCGAAGAGTATGTTGCTAAGGTTAAAGAAGGCTTTGAAACAGGCTGGGTTGATGTATATGAGAATAAAGGAAAGCGAACAGGAGCATTCTCGTGGGGTGCATATGGAACACACCCTTATGTATTCCTTAATTTTTCTGGAACATTAGATGATGTATTTACTATTATCCACGAGATGGGTCACGCAATGCATACATACTATTCTAATTCTAACCAGCCATATATATATGCAGGTTACAAGATATTCGTTGCAGAGGTTGCCTCTACATGTAATGAAGCACTTCTTATGAATTATCTGTTGGAAAGCTGTAAGAATGACAAAGATGATAAGAGAAGAAAATATCTTCTTAACCATTATTTTGAGCAGTTTAAGGGTACTTTGTTCAGACAGACAATGTTTGCTGAATTCGAGATGACAGCCCATAAAATGGTCGAAGAAGGCAATGTCCTTACTGCTGACAATCTGTGTGATGTATACAGAAAGCTTAATGAAAAGTATTTTGGAAGTGAGTGTGTTATTGATGATGAGATAGCATACGAGTGGGCAAGAATACCACATTTTTATACTCCATTTTATGTATATCAGTATGCAACAGGATATTCTGCTGCTATTGCGATAGCTGCTGGAATATTAAAGGGCGATAAAAACATTAAGGAAGGATACAGGAAATTCCTTTCATGTGGCTGCAGCATGCATCCTATAGAGCTTCTTAAGCTGTGTGGAATAGATATGGAAAAACCGGATGTTGTTCAGTCAGCGCTTGATGTGTTTAAAGAACTGCTTACAGAATGGGAAAATAATTAAGATAAATAGCGCCGGATGGTAGTAAATACAATCATCCGGCGCTTTATTTAATGTAAAAAGGCTTTTGAATTAATAATGGCTAAAAGGCATATAAATTATATAAGGCTCTTATAAAGCTCTGTTATCTCTTCAACACTTGTTTCTCTTGGATTACCAGGTCTGCATGCATCATCATAAGCTGACTGTGCAAGGAATGGAATATCCTCTTCTTTAACAATATCTTTAAGATTAGCAGGAATACCAACATCCTGTGACAGCTTCTTAACAGCATCTACAGCAGCTTTTCTGTATTCTTCCTGTGTCATATCATCTGTACCTTTAACACCCATAGCTTTCGCAATATCACGATATTTCTCACCAGTTGCTGGAGCGTTGTATTCCATAACTGTTGGAAGGATAATAGCGTTAGCAACACCGTGTGGTGTATCATAGAGAGCACCAAGTGGGTGAGCCATGGAATGAACAATACCAAGACCTACGTTAGAGAATCCCATACCTGCTATATACTGGCCAAGTGCCATGCCTTCTCTTCCCTCAGGTGTGTTTTCAACAGCACCTCTAAGGCTCTTAGAAATGATTTCAATAGCTTTAAGATGGAACATATCGGATAATTCCCATGCGCCAGCTGTGATGTATCCTTCGATAGCATGTGTGAGGGCATCCATACCTGTAGCGGCTGTAAGTCCCTTAGGCATACTTGACATCATGTCAGGATCAACTACTGCAACAACAGGAATGTCATGTGGGTCAACACATACCATCTTACGATTCTTGCTTGTATCTGTGATAACGTAGTTGATAGTAACCTCTGCGGCTGTACCAGCAGTAGTAGGAACAGCAATGATAGGTACTGCAGGCTTCTTAGTAGGAGCAACACCTTCAAGACTTACAACATCTGCAAACTCAGGGTTGTTGATGATGATGCCGATAGCCTTGGCTGTATCCATAGAAGAACCGCCACCGATAGCGATAAGATAATCAGTACCGGCATCCTTGAATGCCTGAACACCAGTCTTTACATTCTCTACTGTTGGATTAGGCTTGATATCTGAATATACTTCATAAGCTAAGTTGTTTTCATCAAGTACATCAAGAACCTTTTTAGTTACACCGAACTTGATAAGGTCTGGATCTGAACAAACAAAAGCTTTCTTAAATCCCCTTGCAACAGCTTCTGTAGCTATTTCCTTAATAGCCCCCTTTCCATGATAAGATGTACCATTAAGAATAAATCTCTGTGCCATAATAAATATTTACCTCCATTCACGTTTTGATTTATAGTTACATTTTAACACTTTGTCAGAAATATACAAGTAAAAATATCAAAAAATGATAAATTGTGTCTAAATTCATAAAAAACATTATATATATGTATACAATCGTGAGCGTAAAAGGAAAAAAATGATTATTCATGTCGAAAAAAATGTAATTCATGCAGATTGTTCCACAGACGTGGATTAATTATGTATTATAAGCATGGTATCAGGGAACTGTTATCCAAAGATAAGTATAAGGGTGAGATTTATTTTTATTCTTTTATTGTAATCTTTATAGATGATGGTTAAAGCGGGAATTAAATAAATGCATATAATTTACCAATATATAAGGAGGCGTTAATATGAAAAGGTTTTTGAGTGTACTTTTGTGTACGGCAATGCTGATTACAGCAGTACCTGGGATGTATTATGCACAGGGGTTTGGCAGTCAGACTGTATATGCACAGGAAAAAAGCGACAGTGATATACAGGAAATCGATTACCAGCTTAATGGAGGCCACTATGTAAGTGGATATGAGGCTCCTGTGAATTATCCGGTTCAGGAACTTCCTGATAAAGATAAAATAATTAATCAGGGATATGAGTTTGGAGGCTGGTATGATAATGCACAGTTTGAGGGAGAGCCTGTTACTAAGATTGATCAGGGTGATTATACAGGTGTAGTTGTGCTTTATGCCAGATGGATAGAAAGATATTATTATATTGATATACCTCAGAATGTAGATACAGCTGGTAAGGAAACTGGTGAAATACAGGTTTCTGGACATGCAGGAGGTTTATATGAAAAGGATAAGGTGAGTGTTTCAGTATCATCAGATAATAAGTGGAAGCTTATTAATAAAAATACTTCATATACTGATATTATGCTGGATTATGGACTTTATCCGGATGGTAACAACGAAGCACTTGTGGATAATTCTATTGTATCAGAGCTTTCTAAAACAAAGCTTGATAACACAAGTAAGTACTTTGTAAGATTAACAGATGCACCGGAGTATGCTGGTACATATTCAGACAGTCTTACATTTGATATATCCTTTGAAACAACTAATTATAATATAAAGTATGTTACAAACGGAGGAACTCTTTATTCAAAGAATAAGGATGAACAGCATGGCAGCGTAGAACTGACGGAAGAGACCTTTGAAGCTGGTACTAAGCTTTCGCAGCTTCCATCACCTGGAAAAGAAGGTGCAGTATTTCTTGGCTGGTGTTATGATTCGACATGTACAGATTATGTAAGCTCAGAGGACAGGCTGTTAAGCGATGTAGTGTTGTATGCAGCATGGACTGACACACAGGAGTTAAGGACTGTAAGCCTTGAATCATTTGCAAGAAGTTATGATGTTGATGCAGATAGTTTTTCAATAACTGTAACTGATAAGACAGGCAGTCTTACACAGGATGATGTAAGAAGCCTTATAACAATAAAGAATACAAGTGACCTGTCTGATGAGACATCAGCAGTTGTGTCTGCAAAGGCTGTTTTAGATGGAGAATATACATTTTCAGTAGAAAGCAATACAGGCTGGCAGCAGGGCAGTTCATATCGTCTTGAGCTTAATGATGACAGATTATACTTTACAGGTTATGATACAACTATAAGAGAGTACGATTTTACTGTTTATAAGCCAGAGGTGAAAAATGCCGGGCTGAATAATGATATAAAGTATATAAGTTCAGGCAGTCTTAGCAATCTTATGGTTGATGGCAAGTCAGTAGATAATATATCTGTTTCTGCCATGACAGTTGGTGTTGATGGAACTATAACAGATTCAACAAAGGTTACCGGAAGCTTTACATATGTACAGGGTACATTAAGCTTAGGAGATAAGATAGCTGTATATGAAGGAAATGTTATTCCTTCACTTGATACAACATCAGTTTCAGATGATGATGTGTCATTTTTTGAGATAATTGCGGTAGATGGAAGCAGTTATTCATACAGGGGACTTGCAGCTAAGGAAATACTTTTTGTTCCTGATGTACTTCCTGTTAATATGATAGATGATAAAGACAATGATGCTGATAACAATAGTGTCACGATAGCACAGGACAAGCTGTCTTATAATAATGATACTAACAGTACAGATGATAATCCGTCACTAGGTGAAAATACAACTATAGATAATGGGGATTATCTGGCTTTATATAGTGATACAGAGGATAATATCCAGTATGCAGTTATAACAGAGGTTTCTAAAACAGATACAGATTATATAATTTTATACAATATGGTTACCTGGGAAGAAGTACAGGCAGCTATGGATATATATCAGACAGATAACATCAAAGGTGATGATATATTAAAGAACCAGGATGTTAACGAGATTGAAAGAAGTGTTGAACAGCAGGCAGCAGATAGTGGGTTTGCACAGAGTGTTGCTAACGAAGTCGCAAAGGCTGTTGTTATGACAGATTCTTACCAGGAACTGAAAGAATACTTATCAGACAGACTTTCGGCTGATATAAGTGTCAGTGCAGTCAATGATGAAGAAGATGATTATGCTATGCAGTCAGTTGACGATGGTATAGCAGCATATGCAGATGATAATAAACCATCTGTGGGCATAGATCATATAAAAGCAGATCTTTCAACAAAGCTTAAGCACTTTGATAATATAAGTGGATTAAGGCTTGCACTTGATATTGGTGTAGAGATTGAGTTCTCTAATATGAAGGTAGTTGTTTCTGCTGCGTTTGAGCAGGAAGTAAAGATGAATATCAATGTAAGCGGTAAAGCTGTATGGAAAAAGTGGAAGGATATAATTCCTTATATAGATGATTACAGAGTTGCAGTTTCGTTGGATCTTTATGATTATACAGGCATTAATTTTAATGTTGATGTAAAAACAGCAGAAGGCGATGACGAAGAAGATGAAGATTCAACAAAGCTTGACATAGTAGTCAATAAAATAGCAGAAGAATTAAAGAATATGATGGAGCTTGGAACTACATATATTTCTGAGAATTCTGATATATCAACAAGGCTGGAAGATATAAATGACTTAAAGAAAGATGATAATGAAGATGATTCAGAGGATGACAAGGAAATATCAGTGGCAAAAAGTCTTGCCGAGAGATATTCTGATATGCTTGAAAATGAATCTGACTGGGTGGATTTGTACACGAAGTCGCTTACATCATCACATGTAAGGGTTATAGGAATCATAGATGTAGCTTTTGATGTTGAATTCGTAGTATCGGCTAATGTTAATATATCCATGGGAATGACATACTGGTATCAGAATGGTAAAAGGTATGTATACAGCATAATGGTATTCAGTAAAAATGTTACAAGTGATACTATAGATTTAAGTGAAGAAAAGTATGAGCTCTCTGTATATGCTATAGGAACTATAGGCATAAGAGCTGGTATACGTCTGAGTGTCAGTGTTGGTCTTATATCAACGAAGCTTGCCAGTGTAGGATTTTCGGCAGAGGTTGGTGGATACGCACAGATATGGGGATATCTATACTATCAGCTTAAGTATGCGGCATCAGAGGGAAGAAACAGCAGCTCTATGGGAGCGATATATATGGAAGTAGGCGTATATATGCAGGTTGATTTCCTCGCACAGGCTTTGGCAGGAACGTTCAGTTATAATCCGACACTTTTTGAGAAGCAGTGGCCTTTATACAGTGTAGGTATTGTTGAAAATGTATGCGATTTCACACATGACCAGGAAGAGTATAAGGATATAAAACTTAAGCGTGATATCAAGGCGGTGCGTATACCAGAAACATATTTTAGTATGCAGTATCTGGATATGAAGGAAGGTCTTGACGATGGTGAGTATTCCAACAAGATATTTGCTGATGACAGCAGATACTATGCTATTACAATGACTAATCCTGCATTTACATATGATCCATTAACAAACGTCATAACTGTTGATCCAGGTGATAAACCAGAGCAGGACGGAGAGATGATAATAACATGGAAGAGCCAGAAGGGTTCCTTCAATACTAAACCTATTACAAGAAGAATCTCTCTTCACTGGGATAACTTAAGAGATGGATATTATATAGCATTCCAGACTAATGGAGGCTCTATAGTAGACACAGTAGTGGCTAAGTATGGAAAAGAAGTAGCTAAACCTGAGGATCCGGTTAAGACTGGTTACACATTCGCAGGCTGGTACGAGGATGAAGCTCTTACTAAGAAGTATGAAATACCGGATACTATGCCTAATGAGGATAGAATAGTATATGCTAAGTGGGAAGCAGCAGATATGACATATAGTGTTGCTGACTATGTAGAAGGCACAGATGGCGTATATAGTCTGGCATCTATACGTACAGAAACTGCAAAGACTGATGATACGGTAACAGTACAGCCATCAGAAAGAAGCGGATTTATTACACCACCTGTATTATCATATGTAGTACAGGCTGATGGAAGCACAAGATTTAACTACTATTATGCAAGAAACAAGTACAATATTAAGTTTGTATCAGAAGGAGAGACAGTTTCTGAGGGCAGCTATACATATGGAACACAGATTCCGACACCTTCCGTATACAGACCAGGATATGAGTTTGCAGGCTGGGAACCAGAAGTAAGTTATACAGTTCCTGCAAGAGATATGACTTATACAGCTATATGGAAAGAGTCAGATGATGTTGTGTATACAACAAAGTATTATCTTGAAGATGAGAATGGTGGTTATGTGATAGATAAGGCTGGCATATCCAAGGGAACAACAGGACAGAATGTTACAGCTGCAGCTGCGGATTATGATGAAGGCAGTTATACAGTAAAAGATATACCATCTGGTATAGTAAAGGCGGATGGCAGTCTTGTTCTTAAAGTATACTATGACAGAAGTACATATGATATTACATATGATACAACAGGCGGCAAGCTTGAGGATAACAAGCAGGCAGTTAAGTGGGGAACAAAGGTTGTTACACAGGTTCCTGTAAGAGATGGTTATGCATTTGCTGGCTGGTATACGGATAAGGAGTGTACAAACAGCTTTAATGGTGTTATGCCTAAAGAGAATATAACGCTTTATGCAAAGTGGGATATGTCAAAGGCTAATTATACTGTTGAACATTATATGGAAAACATAGATGGAAGTGGATATGAGCTTACAGACAGACAGGTTTATACAACTGATGTAGAAAGTACAGTTACTCCTGATGTGAAAAATGTTAAGGGCTTTACATCTCCACAAAAACAGTCTGTAAAGGTTACAGATAGTACAAAGGTTATTAAGTACTACTATAAGAGAAATGTAAATAAGCTTACGCTAAAGTATAACAATGGAGAAAATGATGGAGTTTATGAGTACAGATATGGTACTAAGTTATCTGTAGGACAGCCGGTAAGAAAAGGTTATATATTTACAGGCTGGGATAAAGATATAGCAGAAACTATGCCGGATGAAGATATAACATATACGGCAGGCTGGAATATAGCACAGTTTACTATAAGCTTTAAAACAGATGGAGGAAGTAAGATAGACTCTATAACACAGGATTATAATACAGCTATAAGCGCTCCTGCTGTTCCGGTTAAGAAGGGTTATACATTTATAGGCTGGGATAAGGATATTCCAGACCGCATGCCGGCAGAAAATATGCTTCTTACAGCAAAGTGGAGTAAAGATGTATATAAGATAGCATATAATCTGAATGGTGGAGAAGCAGATAACCCAGGTACTTATGAGGTTGACAGCAGTGTTATCACACTTAAGACACCAGTGCGTAAAGGTTATACGTTTACAGGCTGGAGTGGAACAGGCATAGATGGCACAAGTAAAGAAGTAGTTATAACAACAGGTTCTACAGGTGACAGAACATATACAGCTAACTGGAAGGAAAACAGCTATACTGTACAGTTTATTCCTTATGGTGATGGAACAACAGGTTCTATGGATGAAATGTCTCTTATGTATACAGCTGAGGCAGCTATAGGGGACAATAAGTTTGTAAGACCTGGTTATACATTTGCAGGCTGGTCTGTTGAAGCAGGCGGCGAGAAGAAGTATGAGCCTGGTGCGGTTATAAGCAGACTTAAGTCAGGTGATGGCGAAAGAATCACTCTGTATCCAGTATGGACAGCGAATGAATATACTGTACATTTTGATACAGGTGATGGCGAAAAGCTAGATGATATGGTTTGTACATATGATAAAGAATATGAACTGCCAGTCACTACAAGAAGCGGCTACAGGTTTATGGGCTGGAGTGTTGAGGATGGTGGAGCAGTTATATATCTTCCAGGAGCATCAGCATCTAATCTGGCATGCGAAGGTGAAGTGACATTGTATGCAAGCTGGCTTAAGGTAGAGTTTAACTATAGCACATATAACAGCTATCATGTTACAGATGATAGTAAAGAAACACCAGTCAAGTTCCATTTTATGATAGGTGGAAGCCAGGCAGGTAATTCATCAACAGATGGTGGACGTACCAATGTTATATATATGGATGGAATGAATTTGGAAGAGTTAAAACGCGTATGCAGTACAATGACATTTACTATTACATATAAGCTTGATATGGACAAAGATGGATGGGCAGATATGGATATAACGTATAGGAAAGCTTCTAACCAGAGCTGGTATGGATTTGCAGAAAAAGATATAGATATAAAGAAGAATAATGGTAAAACATTAACTTACACGTATTCTATAAATATTTCAGATGTGGATGCTATATGCTATAGATTTGATGCACATGGAGATTTAGCTGATAAATATTGGCTTAGAAATATCAGTTTCAATGCAAAGTTTCATTAAAGAGTATCAATAATATATAAAGAAGTTTATAATTAAAAATGAGGCATAAGAGTATTGTTTTCTTCGACGAATAAGGATATCATAGTCAAGTAAGACATAGGTTTTCCTATGTTGGTGTAAAAAGCAGGAAACCAAACTTTGGTCGGGGAGGTTCCTGCTTTTTGTTTATATGTAACTTAGATATAATAACAGCAGGTACAGGATAAAACAATCTGGCGTAAAATACATAAGATTAATTTATGCTGTACCTTTTTTAATTTGCTTGAAAATAGAAAAAAGATGTATGGAAAGTTACGATTTACAGTCCGTTGCAGAACTTCTGGCAGGGGAATATGTAGTGAATTCCAATCGTTCAGTTTGTGTAATTGTAAAATTGGAATTGTATCAGCGTAAGAAGGAGAACAATATCATGTTTAGAACAATTCGTAAAAAGAAAAATGAAATCAGCAT